>OJMJ01000146.1_pt1 | contig 37363 bp, 56 predicted proteins | sample 1597181 | NCBI WGS metagenome assembly OJMJ01 (sample SAMEA2452126, study PRJEB22498) | human gut metagenome | biome: human feces; feature: human gut; material: feces | place: Australia | collected 2012
ATTATTGTACATAATTATTTTCCAATTTTTATACAAAAATATATTGACATTTACAGCTAATTCAACTAATCTAATACTATCAGACATAATCATAACTCCTTTCTATATAAAATAACAAGGTTATTATACCATAAAATTCATTAAAGTGAATTAAAAGGAGAAAAATGATTAAATTAGGAGAAAATCTGAAAAAAGAAATGCAGAAAAGAAAATTAACTATAAAAAAATTATCTGAAATGTCAGGGGTATCTGTTGGAAGTATATCAGAAATTACTACTGGAAAAGAAAATAATCCAAAGTTAATGACTGTAATAAATATATCTGATGCTTTAAACATACCATTAAAAGACCTGCTAGGAGCATAAAGAAAGGAATCTTATTTATGAGTAAAACTAAATTAATGTTGGACAAGGCAATAGAATATTGGGGCATGAATGACATAGTAACAATAATGTTAAGCCAAAGAAGAGATAGAGAGATTATAGAATCTCAAAGAAGAAGGTTAAAGCAATGGGAAAGGAAATGAGGGAATTACATAAAGTTCATAAATTAGCTATAGAGTTAATAAGAAGTGGCAGAATTAGTTGGAATGATGCTATAGAAAAAGCAAAAGAAGAGGTAAGAACTAACAGTAAGTTAGATTTGGATAATGGAGAAATTTACTCCGTTGAAACTGGTGAAACAATTGGAGAAATATAATCAAAAGATAACTATTACAAAGGAAAAAACACATTGATATAACCATGCGACCGGTGATCAATGTGTTTTAAAAAAATCTTTTTTTCTTGGATACCTTATTTAAATTATATCTAAGAAAAGTATTAAAGTCAAATATAGGCTAAGGACAAGATTTTAACGCCCTTGTAATAGGTATTATCTTAACGACTATTATAAAAAATAAGAAGAGTAGAGTTGGTAAGTATGGCTATAAGGGAGAAGAAATATAAGTGTGGTAAGTATTTAGAAATAGAAATATATCCTATATCAAAAATAGAACAAAAGAAGAGTAGAAAAAGAAAAAAGAAAGAGAGTAGAAAAGAACAAAAAAATCTTAATGATAAAAATGCAAGGAAAAAATTAAGAAGAATAATAAATGCAAACTTTACTAATAAGGATCTATTTATACATCTAACATATGATAATGATAATTTACCGGATAGTGAAGAGAGAGCATTAAAAGATAGAAATAATTATTTAAGAAGAATAAAGAATTATATAAAAAGAAATAATTTACCAGAGTTAAAATATATAGCTGTCCTGGAGTACAAGGAAGCAAATAAAAATGATAAAAGAACTAGGACAAGAATACATCATCATATTGTTATGAGTGGAATGGATAGAGATAAGGCGGAGGAGTTATGGGGAAAAGGGAGAGCAAATGCTGATAGGCTTCAACCTAATGAGTTAGGATTTGAAGAGTTGGCTAACTATATATCTAAAGATCCTAAAGGGAAGAAAAGATATTCTCCAAGTAGGAATCTTATAATTCCAGAAGCTGAAATTAATGACTATAAATATACATACAAAAAGGTATATGCATTATCAAGAAATCAAGGTGATAAAGAAGAGTTTGAGAAATTATATCCTGGATATATTTATACAAGTCATGAAGTCCAAGTAAATGATATAAACTCTGGAACTTATATTTATATAAAAATGCGAAAATTAGATTAAAGGAGAAATAGGAATGACAGAAGCACAAGAACAAAGATTTTTATTTCAATGGGCAGGATATGCAGAGCAGCAGTTTCCAGAATTAAAGTTATTACACCATGTTCCAAATGGAGGAAAGAGAGATGCAAGAACTGCAGCAAACTTAAAAAAAGAAGGTGTAAAGGCAGGAGTACCGGATATAGTTTTACCAGTTCCAAGAGGTGCATATCATGGATTGTATATAGAGCTTAAGGTAGGAAGAAATAAGACAAGCCTTAAACAAAAAGAATGGATAAGTATGCTTAAAGAACAAGGGTATTTTGTAGAGGTTTGTTATGGTTGGATTGCAGCTAAAGAAGTCATAGAAAATTATTTAAAGGGGTTAGTTAAATGAGTAAGTTAATTCCAGTATTAACAACAAAAGAGATTAAAGAAAGAATTGAGATTAATAAACGTAGTGCTACAGATAAGAAAACTAATAAAGTATATTTTTGTCCAAGAGATTTAGGATTTGATTTCACAATAGAAGATTGTAAAGTTTCTTATTGTAGTGAATGTTGGCAAGAAGTTAAAGACTATTTAGAGTTTAGATCTAAAAGTGAAGGGGAGCATTAAAGATATGGAGATAATTTGTTTATATAAAGAACATTGGAATGGAGAAGGCAAAAATAAAAGATTTGATAGTTATGAGATTTTTGGTAAGTGGGTAGCTGATAATGCAGTAGAAATATCAATCATAGATGTTATTCAAGAAGAGGATTAAGGAGGAATTTATGGCAGAGATAAAGTTTAAGATTTATGACAAGAACAGAAAAAGACTCTTAAGTGGTACAGGCTACAGCATAACAGGAGATGGAGAGGTACAAACATTTAATAGTCATGGAGTGGCAGAAGGAACAGTTAATAATAGACATTTAAAGCCAGTTTTATATTCTGGAAAGAAGGATATTACAGGTCGTGATATTTACGAAGGTTTTATAGTGGAGAGAAGAGGAGCAACCATAGGAGATGAAGAGATAACTGGAATAGTTATTTTAGATGAATGTTCATGGTGGATTGAAAATAGAGAAGAGAGAAGAGCAGTACCGCTATTCTCTGAAACTGCAATTGATAGAATTATAGGAAATGTATATGAAGACATTGAATTGGTCAAAAGAATAATTGGAGATAATCCATAAATGTTAAATGAGAGTATTGGATAGATATTAATGCTTAAAGCATTTATATAAATAAAAAAATATTAAAGAAAGGAACTTTGGATTAATCGCTTAAATTTAGCAGGGATTACAAATAAGCTAAGGTTAAGGAAGTGATCATAGAGAAGAGGCTTTCTCTTCTCTAACAAAGTTATGGAAGAGGTTATGAAAAGTATAAGAGAAAATAAAGAAAATTTTATTTGTAAAAAGATAGAGGGCTTAATATATGAAAAAGGATTAAATAATAGCAGTGTAGTTGAAATTATAGATAAGAATTCAAATGAAGAAGCTAAAGCTATGTGCACTATAACATTAGAAAGAATGAATGAAATAACGAATGGAAGTTCACCAACATTAATGGAATGTATTCTTATAGGACAAGCTTTAGAAAAAGGAATAGGATATTTTTATTTTAATGGATATCAAGTTTATTAAACGATGAGTTAGAGGTGGATAAATGATTATTGATGAATTGATAAAGAGTTTTAAAGATAAGAATATTACTGTTAACAAGAAGAGGAAAGATATTTTTGAACAGGACTGCAAAGGAAGGTATGTTTCGAAAAAGAGAAAGAAAAAGAAGTAATTTGAAATTATTAGAAGAAAGGAAAGATGTAAGATGTGTACAGAGTTTGAATTTGAAACATTAAAAGATTTAGAGGAATTATTTGAAGATGCTAAAAAAGACAATGCAACTTTTATAGCTATAATTATAAAAATGGAAGGATATGAAAGTCCTGAAATAATAGTAAATACTAATGTTAATTTTGATAAAAAGTTAGAATACTATAAAAATGCTTACAATGATGATTTAACATTAAAATCATTTAATGGAATAAGAATATTGGCTGGAATTTGTGGTGATTCTTTGTCTGAAATAGAAGAATGTTTATTTGAGGAATAATTCGCAATTCAAAAATATTGGAAGGAAAGGAATGAAACTTAAATGTATGTAATAGTTTTTGAAGCATGGAATGGGAAAAGATGTGAGGTAGTCTTTGGTGAAGAAAAAGCCAAAGAAAGATATTGGGAGTTAGATGAATTATATTCCGAAGTACATTTGTTAAAAGTTGAAAATGAGATACCAATGTAATTCATAATTCAAAAATATGATGAAGGGATGATATGAATGCAACGATTTGCAGCCGAAATTGTACTTATAGATACTAATAATAAATATAGAGTAGTTTTAAGGAAATATTGTAAAGCTAAAATAATTACAAATGGTGGAGTTGAAATAATAGGAAGTGTTAGATCTATTGGGGATGGAAGAGTTTCCTTTGAAGATAATATAAGTGTTCATTACTCAAATATAAAAGAAGTGAAACTTATTGAAGAGTATGAAGATTAGTGAATAATTCAAAAATATTGAGAGTAGGAGGAAAATATAAATGGAAGAAGCAGTAATAGAGTTGGTACAAGCATTAAAAAAGATTGCAGAGGAATTCTTTGAAATGCTTAAAAGGTTATGGATAAAGATTATAGAGCAAATAGATATAGATAAAATTATTAAATATAGAAAATATCAAAAAAGAGTATTAAATAGGAAAAAGTTATTTGCTAAAAGAAAAGCTAAATATGGAAGGTAAAATAAAGAAGGAAATGAGGGAAAATTAAAATGGGAAAAGTAAAAATGATATTTATTTCAGTAGTAGGATTAATATTAATAGGTTTATTAGCAATATTTATGGTGAATGGAGTACAAAATAAGGCTATTGGATTGGAAGAACAAATAAAAGTTGCAGATTCAGATATAAAGGTACAAGAGAAAAGAAGAGTAGATCTTATTTATAACTTAGTAGATACAGTAAAGCAATATGATAAACATGAAGCTAATACATTAAAAGAAATAGTTGAAGCTAGAAGTTCAAAAAGTAATGATATAGAAAATGTAACAACAATGATTAATGTAGCGGCAGAAGCATATCCAGAATTAAAGTCTAGTGATAACTATAAAGAATTAATGAATGAATTAAGTATTACAGAAAATATGATAGCTCAATATAGAAGTAATTATAATAAACAAATTAAAGAATATAAGAGATACGTGAAGAGGTTTCCTAACAAACAATTTTTAAGTTTATTAGGATATGAATATATAGATTATGATTATTTAGACTATAATGCACCAGTTGATTCACCACAAAACTTGTTTGAGGAGTAAAAGCATGGAGATAACAAAAAGGGAAGTTATAGCTAGTATATCAATAATAGCAGTAATGCTTATAATTGGAGTAATTATACAGGGCAATATTTCAGAAAAGATTATGGACTCCAATGAGAAATATAATAAAGCTATAAAAGTAGAAGATGAAGAATTATTCCAATATGGAATGAGGACAAGCAGTGGTAATGCATTTGTATATGGAGAGTTAGAAATATTAGATCCAGTAACCTATCCAGAAATAGGTGGAGAATATTCTTACATAGAAAAAGTAAAAGAAAAGTATACAATGCATACTAGAACAGTAACCACCACTGTAAATGGGAAAACTAGAACTAGAACAGAAACATATTGGACTTGGGATAGAGTAGGTAGTGAAAGTATAAAATCTAAAAAGGTAAAATTTTTAGGAGTTGAGTTTGATTATACTCAATTCCTAAACCTTGATAGCAGTTATATAGATACAATAAAAGAATCTTCTAATATAAGGTACAAATATTATGGGAGTCCAATTAAAGCTACAGGAACTATATTCACGACATTACAAAATAATAATATAGGTAATGAGATTAAACTATATGAAGATATGAATATAACAGAAACATATGAGTATTTAGAAGAAGGAAATGGAGTACTATTTTTATTTTGGTTTATTTGGATAATAGCAACTACTGGTATTGTATATGGCTTTTATTATCTAGATAATGATTGGTTAAATAAAGATAAGAGAAGAATAAGGAGAAGTTATGGATTACGAAAAGATATATATAGAAGAGGTAAAAATATTTAATGATATATCCAGGAAGTATGATGATTTAGTAGAAGAGGATATAGCTGGAGCGTTTGAGTTGCAGAAAGAAAGTCTACAGGCTTACAATAGATGGTCAAATATTAAATACAATATAAAGAAAGAATTAAAAAGAGGACAGGCAACAGCAACAAAGGAAAGGCTTGAAGAAATATGCATATATCTTAAGCATATACATACAGTTACTAAAGCTATATGGCTAAAAGCAAGAGAAGATCTAAAACAATGTAATTAAAGAGAGTGATTATAAGGTTCAATAAAAATAGCTGATGTAATACACAATCAATAGAAGAGGTGCAAATATGAAGAAAATAGCAAAGAGAATTAAAAGATATAAAGAGTTAAAAGCAGATATAGTAGACATAGATTTAAAATTACAAGAGTTAGAAGAGGATATGTTAGGGATAACAGCACAACCAAGTGGAGAAAGAACTGGGAAAACATATAAAATTACTTCTAGTGTAGAGCTTCAAGCAGAAAAACATTTAGATGAAAAAGAAAGGTTGTTAAGGCAAAGAGCAACTAAGACAAGAGAGCTAGCGAGAATAGATAATGCATTAACAGTATTAAAAGAAGAGGAAAGAGATATAATAGAAACAGCTTTAATAGAACAAAAGAGATATAGTTTACTAGAGATAAAATATAATAGAACTTACTCTAGGATAAAACAAATAGAAGGGGAAGCAGTAAAGAAGATGGAAAAGTATCTAGCGTAAGGGAAATTTAGATAATATAAAAGAAAATTATAGAAAAACTATAAAATAGCTGTAAGTATTCTAAAATAATATAGTTTATAATTTAAAATGGACATTGATAAAACCTCCTAATAAATATATTAAAAAAGCACTTAACAAGAAAAAGTTAGGTGCTTTTTTAAAGGAATTTATAATTATTTGTAGAATTATACAATGTTGGGAGGGATATGAATGGAAGCATTAATTAGCACAGGAGTAGCTTTAGTAGCTACAGAATCAGCAAAAGAATTAATAAAAAGCTCAATAGGAACTTACATAAAGCCTAAATTAGAAAAATCATATAGAAATAAAGAGGCAGAAAGTCATTTAATTAAGGTTGAAGACTATATAAAAGATTATTTAGAAAGAAGTTATAAAAATGCTGAAATAATGAATACAATAGTATTTAAAAATCAACAAAAAAAAGTAGATGATTTATATATACCATTAACGTTGGTAAAATCGGATTCTATGTATAAAAATAAAAATGAAGAAATATATATAGATAAATATAAGGAAAATTTAATAAATGATTATAAGAAGATATTATTGGTAGATAGTGCTGGTATGGGTAAATCTACTATAATAAAGTATCTATATTTATGTACAATTAGAGAAAATAAAGGGATTCCAGTTCTAATTGAATTAAGAAAATTGGAGAAAAATGTATCGATAATTGAATTTATAATTAAAGAAATAAATGGAGTAAGACAATATTTGAAAGAAGAAGATATTTTAAATTTGATTGAAGGGGGTGATTTTATTTTTTTCTTTGATGGGTATGATGAAATTACTCAAGAATCTAAAAGGGATGTTACAAATAATTTGCAAGAATTTATATCTAAAAATTGCAAGAATGCTTTTATAATATCATCTAGAGATGAAAATGAATTAAGTTGTTTTGGAGATTTTCAAAGATTTGATATAAAATCCCTAAATAAGAAAGAAGCTTATAAATTGATAAAAAAATATGATAATAATGGAGAGTTATCAAAAGAACTTATTAATAAACTTGAAACAGAGGAAAATCTAAAAATAATTAATGAATTTTTAGAAAATCCATTAATGGTATCATTGTTGTATAAAGCATTTGAATATAAAAAAACAATACCGTATAAAAAACATATTTTCTATAGGCAGGTATATGATGCTCTATTTGAGGAACATGATTTATCAAAATCAGGAGCATATGAACGTAAGAAAGAAAGTAACTTAGATATAGAGGATTTTCATTGTGTATTAAGAACTATAGGTTTTATAACTTTGAATAAAGGGGTAATATATTCTAAAGAAGAATTTATTGAAATTATAAAACAGGCTAAAGAAAAAATTATAGGAATAAATTTTAATGAAAATAAATTTATAAAGGACATAATTCATGCGGTTCCAATTTTTATTAAAGAAGGTAATGAATATAGATGGGCACACAAATCATTTCAAGAATATTTTGCTGCAATGTATATTAGTTATGATTCTAAGAATAAACAATCTTTAATATTAAGCAAAATTTCTGAAAAGGATAAAATTCGAACATATTATAATGTATTAGATTTTTGTTATGATATTGATTACAAAAAGTTTATTAGAGCGATACTTCTTCCGATATTGATAGAACTAGAAAAATTCTACAATGAAACATATTTAAATGATATATATAATTCAATTGATAATGAATCAGTTAAGATTAGGAAGTTAATACAATTTAAACATGAAGAGATTTGTATAAAAAAATTAAGTGAAAAAGAAAAAGAGATTATAAAAGAAAAAAATATTAAAGGATTAGGTATTTTTGAATTCTTTTTTAAAGATTTTGAGCATAAAGCAACTTCAAGTGCAATCATTGATAATAATATAGGAATAAATATAAAATCTAAAAATTTAGTTTATATTTTAAATTTACTACATAATAAGAGGTCTGATATTGTTATAAAATACAATAATTTAAAGAATAAATTAAACTCAGAAGATACTTTTATAGATCTTATAGAAGAAGGAACTTATTTAGTAAATGATAAAATAGATAATATAATTAATGACAAAAAGTTTTTTTCCTTAGCAAATGAATTTATTATTAGGAATGAAGGCAGCTCAAGAAATAATATTGGATTAGTATTTAATTATGAGAATTGTATGAAATTAAAGAAACAAATAGAAAAAGATATTCAATATGAGAACATGGATTTAGATTATATATAGAACTCTAGAAATAGAGTTCTTTTATTATGCTTTAAAATAGGAGGTTTAGTATGAGTTATGTTAAAGAGCTGTAAGTATTGTGGAAGAATACATAAAAAAGATTTTGTATGTCCAATGAAGCCTAAGAGTAATAAGTACAAAACAAGTGAAGCAGATAAGTTTAGATGGACCAAAGCATGGCAAAGGAAAAGAGAAGAGGTAAAGAGAAGAGATAAATTTTTGTGTCAGGTATGCATAAGGAAGTTATATAACACAATAAAGAAGTATAACTACAATGACTTAGAAGTACATCATATAGTACCAATTAAAGAGGATTATGAACTAAGATTAGAAGATAGCAACTTAATAACTGTGTGTGAATATCACCATGAATTAGCAGAGCAAGGAACTATACCAAGGGATGAGTTATTGGCCATTGTACAAGCGCAAGAAGAGGATAAAAACACTTAGATATACCCCCGGGTATTTTGACGCTTTCAGAAGGGGCCTTAGGACACCACGTGTCCACCTCGGAACATAAAATATTCCCACATCAGATTTTCAAAAGATAATTTTTAAGAAAGGAGTTTTATTATGCCTACACCACCAAAACCTTTTACAGTTTTAAAAAATGAAAAAAAATCACATAGGACAAAGAAAGAACTTGCATTAAGAGAAAAAGGAGAAGCAGCTTTAGCTACTGGTGTAGCTATAAAAGAACGACCTGAAGTTAAAAATAATCCAGTAGCACATAAGGAATTTTTAAGAATAAACAAGTTGCTTAAAAATATAGAAAAGAACGATTCGATTTATGAAGCAGTTATAAATAGATATTGTTTATTACAAGCTGAATGTGCTGATTTTGAAAAGAAAAGAGAAGAGATTTATAATCTAATTCAAACATTAAAAGAAACATTTTATTCATTAGTTGATGAATTAGAGGGAAAAGAAAAAGCAATAGAGCTAAGAAGTTTTAGTGACAATATGGCTTCTTTATCTAGCACCATTATTAGTATAGATAAGCAACTACAAAGTAAGCGTAAAATGTTACTTGACATAGAAAAAGAAAATATAATGACAATAGCTTCGGCTCTTAGAAGTATACCTAAGAAAGTAGATACTGAATCTAATAAGGAAAAATTATTAAGGGCGATAAATGGAAATTAAAGAAAGTAAAGCTTATAAATACGCAAAGTGGTGTGTACCAGATGTTAATCAAAAAGTACCTATATATGTTAAGAAACAGGCACAAGATTGGTTAAATAAAGCTGATGGAATAGACAAAGAAGCTTATGTTGATGAAAAAGAATTAAATAAAATAAATAGAATATTAGGTTTAATGGTTCATCCGGATTTAATGTGTCCTATGAATGAAGGATTAGAGGATTATGCATGGTTCTTAATAGTTGCAACATTATGCACAAAACTAAGAAATGATGAAAATAAAGATATAAGATATTATATAACAGCTGTACTAGAAATAAGTCGTAAAAATTTTAAGACTTTTAATAGTGCAGTTATTTTTATACTTTTATTAATAACTGATAAGCCATTTTCACGTTTCTTTTCAGTTGCACCAGATTTAAAATTATCTTCTGAGTTAAAAATAGCAATAAGAAAAATAATAAAAGTTAGTCCTTTGTTAGCAGAAGAGGATGTATTTAAAGTTCTTAGAAGTGAGATAAGATGTTTATTAACTGATAGTGAGTATATTCCATTAGCTTATAGTGAAGATAAAATGGATGGTAAACTTGCCAATGCTTTCTTAGCCGATGAAGCAGGAGCTATGGATAGTTATCCAATAGAAGCTATGAGATCTTCTCAAATAACTTTGTTTAATAAGCTTGGAATTATTATTAGTACCCAATATCCAAATGATAATAATGCCATGATAGATGAAATTGATATATCTAAAAAGGTGTTAGATGGATTAATAGATAATAAAAGAAGATTTTCTTTATTATATGAACCGGATAGCAAATTTTTAATTGAGGATCTATGGCAAACAGAAGATTTAGTTATATATCAAAGCAATCCAGTAGCAGTAAATAATAATTATATATTTGAAGCTATAAAAGAAATGCGAGAGATGGCTATATTATATGAAAATAAAAGAGAAAATTATCTTTGTAAACATAACAATATAAAGTATAAAGGCCTAGGAGTAGAAGGATATATAGAAGTTACTAAAGTTAGGGAGTGCAAAACAATAGAAAATCTTAAGTTTTGGAGAGGGAAAAAAGTATATCTAGGTATAGATTTATCACAATCAGATGATAATACTGCAGTTGCTATGGTAACCCAATATGAAAATAAACTTTATGCTAAGATATGGGGATTCCTACCTAATGATAAAATAAAAATTAAGAGTAAAAAAGAAAATGTAGATTATAAAAGGCTAATTAAGGATGGCGTATGTTTTAGTTGTGGTGATGAAGTAATAGATTATAGTTTTATTGAAAAGAAAATACTTGAGTTAGAATCAGTTTATGGAGTAGAAATAGTACAGATAGGATATGACAGATATAATGCGTTAAGTACAGTTCAAAAGTTAGAAAATGAAGGTTATGAGTGCGTTGAGATTAAACAACATAGTTCAGTATTACATATGCCAACTAAGCTATTAAAAGAATGTATATTAAGTAAAAATTTTAGCTATGATGAAAATTTAATGTTAGAGATTAATTTTCAAAATGCTAGATGTACGGAAGATACAAATTTAAATAAATATGTGAATAAGAAAAAATCAACTGGAAAGGTTGATATGGTTGTAGCTTTAATAAATGCTATTTATCTATTACAACAAGAACAGTTAAGTGGAAGTGATTTTACTATCCAGATTATATAGAGAAATGAGAGGGTGTAAATATGAAATTAGTTTTAAAAAATGATGATAATATTGAAGTAGAAGTTAAAGAAATACAAGTTATAAATAAAGATTGTAAAGCGATTATATTATTTGCTAACGCAAAATTAAGAGAAGAAACTATGAGATTAGTGCAAGAACGTTTAAGTGAGGTATTAGGTAAAAAAGTATTAATTCTCGATAGCTATTTTGAGTCTAAAATATATTCTGTAATGTAACTATTTGCTTCAAGAAAGGCGGTGTAATATGAATTTAAAGTTTTGGAAAAGAAAAAAAGAGGAACGGTCAATCTTGGAGCAAGATGAAACTGGATTAAAGGATTTATTGTTAGCTGCAGGATTGATTGAAGATAGTATAACGAGAATAGAAGCTTTGAATATTCCTACTTTAGCAGGATGTGTTGAGTTAATATCATCATTAGTTGCAAGTATTCCTATTAAACTTTATAAGGAAGAAAATGAAGAAGTAACAGAAATAAAAGATGATATAAGGCTTAAACTTTTGAATGAAGAAACCGGAGATACACTTACTTCATTTGAAATGAAAAAGGCTCTAGTTATAGATTATTTGCTAATGGGAAATGGATATATCTATATAAATAAAGAAATGGGAAAGATTAAAAGTTTACATTATGTTAAAGAAAGTGATGTAAGCATAAATAGAAATGTAGATCCAATATTTAAAAATTATGATGTATTAGTAAATGGCCATATATATAAGCCTTATAATTTTGTTAAATTATTAAGGCATACAGATAATGGTTTTGATGGATATGGAATAATAGAAGAGAATATTATATTGCTTTCTGTTATATATAATTCTCTTAAGTATGAGAATATATTAAGCAAAACTGGAGGAAATAAAAAAGGATTTATTGAATCAGAGGGCAAACTAGGGATTGAAGCTATGCTTAATTTAAAAGAGCAATGGAGAAATATGTATTCAAATAATACTGAAAACTGTATTGTACTTAACAAAGGATTAAACTTTAAAGAAAGCCAAGCTACTCCAACAGAGCTACAACTTAATGAAAATAAAATTACTAATGGTTCAGAGATTTGTAAAATATTCAATATTCCACCTAGTATAATAAGTGGTGATGGTAAAGCAAATGAAGGCGATTTTGATAAAATGTTCAAAATGGCAATATTACCTATACTTAATAGTTTAATATCAAGTATTAATAGAGACTTACTTCTAGAAAAAGAGAAGAAGTCTTTTTATTTTGGATATGATGCAAATGAATTGTTAAAAGGTGATATAGAAAAGAGATTCAAGGCTTATGAAATAGGCATTAAAAATAAAGTTATGGGAGTAAATGAAGCGAGATACAAGGAAGATTTACCACCACTTGAATTATTTGAAGATACTATCTTATTAAGCTTAAGTGATGTTCTTTATAATACTAAAACAGGACAGGTATATACACCAAATACTGATAAAACATCAGATATGAAAGGAGGTGATGATAATGAGAATAGAGATTCGTAATGACAGCGTAATCCTTGATGGGTACGTAAATGCTGTTGATAGAGAAAGTAAGCCTATTCCTTCTGTAAAAGGTAGGTTTGTAGAAAAAATAAAGCCAGGAGCATTTCAAAGAAGTTTAGAAAGAAGAGCTAATGTGGATTTATTATTAAACCATGATAAAAATAGAAAGCTTGGGTCTACTTCAGAGGGAAATCTTGAATTGTTTGAAGATAATATAGGATTAAGAGCAATATGTACTGTAACAGATGCAGATGTAATTGAAAAAGCTAAAAACAAACAATTAAGAGGATGGAGCTTTGGTTTTTATGCAGAAAAAGATAGCTGGGAAACATCAGAAAATGGGTGCGAGAAAAGAACTGTAGAGGAATTAGATTTATTTGAAGTAACTATAGTTGATGATACAAGAAATCCAGCATATTCAGCTACATCTATTGAAATGAGAGATGATAAAGAAGTCTTAACAGAAAATAGAGTAACTGATTTTAAAGCTATAACAATAGATGAATCTAAAACCAAAGAGAAAAGAACAGATAGTGTGGTAGCTGAAACTAAAAAATTAATAGAAGAGCTTAAAAAACCTTTTAAATAAAGGGTTTTTATTTTATAAAAATACACAAAAGGAAGGTAGATAAAATGATAAAAAATAAATTAGCAGAATACAGAACTTTACCAATAAATGAGAAAGGATTAGAAGAACAAAGAGCAGATTTAGCTTTAGAGCTTACAAGAATTGTTGAATCAGTAGAGGCTGAACAAAGAGCGTTTACTGATGAAGAGATAGCAAGAGTAGATGAAATAAAAAAAGAAAAAGAAAAAATAGAAAGAACATTAATTTTAATAGAAGAACAAAGAGCTTTTAATAATATTCCAGCTAAGAAGAGTGCTTCAGAAGAGGGGTTAGAATTAGAGGAAAGAGCATTTGCAAACTATATAAGAGGAGTTGTTGAAACTAGAACAGCAACTAATTTAGCAGTAGGCGATAATGGAGCAGTTATTCCTAAGACAATTGCTCAAAAAATTATAAAGAAGGTTTATGATATATCTCCAATATATCAATTAGCTACTAGATACAATGTAAAAGGAGATTTAACTATTCCATACTATGATGAATCTTCATCAGCAATTACAACAGCATATGCAACAGAATTTACTGATTTAGAATCAAGTTCTGGTAAGTTCTTAAATATAGAGTTAAAAGGATATTTAGCAGGTGCATTAACAAAGGTATCTAAATCATTATTAAACAATTCTAATTTTGATTTAATATCATTTGTTATTACTGCTATGGCCGAAAGTATTGCTAGATTTATTGAAAAAGAGTTATTAAAGGGTTCTCCAAGCAAGATAACAGGTTTAAGTACAGTTAAACAAAAAATAACTGCAGCAACTGCTACAGCTGTAACTGCTGATGAATTAATAGATGTACAAGAAATGGTTCCGGATGTTTATCAAGCAGGAGCAATATGGATAATGAATAAGTCTACTAGATCAGCTATAAGAAAATTAAAAGATAATGATGGAAACTACTTATTAAATAAAGATGTATCAGCGAAATGGGGGTACACTTTATTAGGAAAAGATGTTTATACATCAGAAAATATGGATGTCATTGCAACTGAAAAAACATCTATTTACTATGGTGATATGTCTGGACTAGCTGTTAAGTTAAGTGAAGATATAAATATTGAAGTTTTAAGAGAAAAATATGCTACTCAACACGCTATTGGAGTAGTTGGATGGGTTGAATTAGATTCTAAAATAGAAAATGAACAGAAAATCGCTGCTCTAGTAATGGGAGCTTAATTGAGGTGATTTAATGAAGGTAAAAGCATTAGTAAGTTTTGCTGGTGCTTTTTCTATGTATAAAGGAGAGGAAAAGGAGTGTAATGATAAAGTTATACTCCAAGATCTTCTTAAAGCAGGATATGTAGAAGAGGTAAAGGCAACTAAAAAGAAGGTGAAAGCTAATGAAGATTAGTGAAGTAACTATTACTGATTTAAAAGAGTATGCAAATGTTGATCACTATTATGATGATAAAATATTTAGAAATATATTATTAGCTGCAAAGAGTTATATAAAAAGTTATACAGGATTAAATGATGAGCAAATTGATAATAAAGAAGATTTAACAATAGCTTTAATGGTACTGTGTAATGAGATGTATGACAATAGAGTATTTTCAGTTCAAGATACTAAGGCTAATACTGTAATTACAAATATATTAGATATGTATTCAGTTAATTTATTGTAGGTGATTTTATGAGTAGATATAGAATTAATCCAGGAGAATTAAGACATAGAATAACAATTCAAAAACTTAATAATTCTCAAAATGAATATGGGGAAGTTTCTGAATTGTGGGAGGATATATTAAATGTTAGAGCTGGAATATATCCGATTAGTGGAAAAGATTTTTTTGCAGCAGAAACAACTAACAATGAGATAACTCACAAAATTAATATTAGGTATGTTCCAGGTATAACATCAGCAATGAGAATAAAATTTGGTGAAAGATACTTTGAAATTATATCTCCACCAATAAACTTTCAAGAAAAGAACGTTCTATTACAAATAATGTGTAAGGAGAGATGTTATGAAAGTTAAAATAGATGGAATGAAAGAGCTACAAAAGTCTATTAAGAAATTAGGACAAGTACCTCAAAAATGTGTAACTCCAGCAGCTAAAAAGGGTATGAATATAGCTCTTAAAAGTGCTAAGAAAAATGCCCCAGAAGATACTGGAGAATTAAAAGGTGGAATGAAATTAATAGGTGAAAAATCTAGGACTAAAGGTAAAAAAGTTTACCAGGTAGTTTTTGATAGAAGTAAAAATGATATATTCCAAAAGAAGAATAAAGAAGGGAAAGTTATAGGTTATTATCCAGCTTCACAAGAGTATGGGTTCTTTGCAAGGAATGGAAGGTATATACCAGGATTTCATTTTATGAAAAGAGCTATGGAAGATAACAGCGGAGCTATAACAAAGAAAATAGTAAATGAAATGAGTAAAAATATAGATAAGGCATTAGGTGGGAAATGATAGAGAAAGCTTTAAGATATGAATTAAATAAAGTTAATGAGTTAGAAAATAGAATATTTCCTATGAATGCTCCAGAAGGTGAAAAAGCACCTTATTTGGTCTACATAACAAGAAAGAAACCTTTAAAAGACTTGAATGGAGTAACAGAGGATAGAGAGTGTTATTTAATACTTAATATTTTATGTAATTCGTATTCACAAATGAAGGATATATCTAAAAAGGTTGAAGATATAATAATTAAATTTCCACTTAAATGTATAGGAAAAGAGAATTTATATATTCAAGATATAGATTTTGCAGATATAACAGAAAATTATGAGGAGCAATTAAAGTTACACAGGGGTATAATACCTTTTACAGTTTATTATAAGGAGGAGTAAAGATGGCAACAAGAAGTTTAGGAACAGTTTTAAAAATAGGAGAAACATCATCAGCTGTAAAGGTTGGTGGATTAACAGAAATAGGCGGTATTGAGTTAAGCGCAGATACTTTAGACACTACTACGCTAGATAGTGACGGAGGATATAGACAATTTATAGGTGGATTTAAAGATGCAGGAGAAGTTAGTTTAAGTGGATATTTAGAAATAACTTCAACAGATGGACAAAAAAAGATGTATGATGCATTTGAATCTGGAGAAGAACAAACCTTTGCTATAGAATTTCCAGAGAGTATAGGTGCTAAGTGGGCATTTAAAGGAGTTGTTACTGGATTTTCTACAGGAGCAAGTTTAGAGGATTTAATTAGTTTTGGATCAACAATTAAAGTATCTGGGAAACCAACTCTAACAGTTAAAGGAGAATAATAAATATGATAGAGATTATTAGAGAAAAGGGAATAACTAAGAAGATCTTAATTGATGGAGTAGAGCAAAAGAATGTTACTGGATATGTTCTTGAAGAGAAAGCTGATGAAATAAATACTATAAAAATAACTTATGTAGATCGTGTGAAGTTTAAGGAGGAATAAATATGTATGTACCAATAGAATTAGATAAAACAAGAAACTTTAGATATGGTATGAAAGCTATGTCATACATAGAGGAAAAGTTAAAGAAACCAATAGCAAAATTAGATTTAGATGGATTAACTATGAAAGATACAGCTATAGTTATATGTGCAGGATTAATGCATGAAGATAAAAAATTAAATCCAGATAAGGTTATGGATTTAATAGATGAAAAGGGAAATTTCTTAGAAGTAATAGAAGCAATGGGAAAAGCCTTTAATGAAGCTTTTGGTGGCAATGAAGTAAATGAAGAAAAAAACGATTAGAGGGTAACGATGAAGAATTTTCTATAAAGGAAAGTTTGAAAATCGCTACCCTTTGTGGTTTGTCTCCTTTAGAGTTTTGGGAACTAACACCATATGAATTTAGCTTAGTGGTTAATGCTTATGCAAAGAGAAGCGAAGAAGAGGCAGAAGAAAAGTTAACTCTAGCTTATATTAATGCAATGTGGACTATTCAATTCTTAGGTAAAAATAAACCTAAGCTTGATGATATTTTAAAGAAAAATCATAAAAAAGAAATGACAGATGAAGAAATGTTAAATCAAATAAAACTCTTAAATAATATTTTAGGAGGTGAGATAACTGGCAGTTAAGAATTTGCTTATTAGAGGTGGAGCAGACTTTAGCAATATGCAGAGTGGACTTAATAAAGCTCAAAGGAGTCTATCAAACTTTCAGAGAAATGTAAGTAGCATAATGGGGAAAGTTGCGACTGTTTTAGCAGCTGTAAAGATAGGCGAAGTTATTAAAGATGGTGTTAAAGATGCTATGAGTGTTGAAACCTCAATAGAAAATATAAATCGAACCATGCAAGGTAGTGCAAAAGTTTTTGGGGATTGGGTTAAAAGTCAATCGCAAGCATATGGAATAAGCGTTCAAGAAGGTTATAAGTACGGTTCTACTTATAGCAATTTAATATCAAGCTTTCAAAGTAATACTAAAGAGATAGCTAATAGTACACAGGAATTAATGAAAGCTACTTCAATAATAGCTAGTAAAACTGGTAGAACTTTTGAAGATACTGCTGAAAGAATTAGATCAGGTATGCTTGGTTCAACTGAAGCTATTGAAGATTTAGGAGTTTATACACAAGTTTCTATGCTGAAAAGTACAGAGGCATTTAAAGAACTAGCTAACGGAAAGTCGTGGCAACAATTAGATTTCCAAACACAACAACAAATAAGACTTGCAGCTATATTAGAACAAACATATGCAAGATATGGAACTACATTAGCTGATACGACTCAAACGAGGCATAATCAATTTATTGCAAGTTTAAAAAATGTTCAGCTAACACTAGGACAAGCTTTTTTACCAATTTATAACGCTATACTACCACCATTAACTACTTTTATTAATGCATTAAGTAAAGCTATATCAATAATTGCTCAATTCACAACTGCTCTATTTGGAAAACCTAAAGTAGCAAAACAGCAAACAAAATCTATAGCTAGTCAAACAAACGCTGTTAGTGGATTAGGGTCTAGTTTAGATGATACGGCAGATAGTGCAAATAGTGCAAAAAAAGCTATTAAATCATTAGCTGGATTTGATGAAATAAACACATTAAATCAATCTGGTTCTTCTGGTGGTTCTGGAGGAGGAGCTGGTGGTATAGATGCAGCGGGATTAGATTTAGGAGAAGAAGGTTTTTTATCTTCAGTAACAGAAGTTAGTGAAAAGATACAAGCTTTTGCAGATAAAATAAAAAAGTGTTTTGGAACTTTGAAAGATTTTATTATAAAAAATAAAGATATAATAATATCAGCACTATCAGGAATAGCAGCTGCTTTTACTACTTATTTTGTAATGTCAAATTGGACAAAAATAATAGAAGGCATACAGTTATCGTTTTATGCATTAGGATATGCAATAAGTGGTATAAGTTGGCCCATAGTAGCAATTTCAGCAGGTATAGGGTTGTTAGTAGGTAATATAGTTTATTTATGGAGGACTAATGAGCAATTTAGAGATTCTGTAATAGAAGTTTGGAATAATATAAAAGAATTTATCAATACTGTTACCACAGATATAGGCGAAATACTAACTAGTTTATGGGATAAATACGGAAAAACATTAATAAAAAATATAAAAGATTTCTTTGGAACTATACAAAGTTTTATACTAAATGCCTGGGAGAGTGTAATTAAACCTATAATAGAAAATGCGTTAGATATGCTTACACAATTATGGAATAAACACCTTAAAGGATTAGTAGAAGAGCTTGGAGAATTTATTATGAAATTAACAAATGGAGTTCTTGAAATATGGAATAAATTTATATCTCCTATTGTTGATTTTTTAGTAAAGACATTAGGTCCAATTTTTGTTACTGTATTTAACTATATAGTTGATAGTGTAGGAACTGCTATTGCTTTTATTTCAGATTTAATAAAATCGCTATTACAAGTATTTAATGGATTAATAGATTTTATTCTTGGAGTATTTACTGGAAATTGGAGTAGAGCTTGGCAAGGGGTAGTAAATATATTTTCCGGAATATTCAATGGAATAGTAGGAGTTGTTAAATGGCCTTTAAATCTAATAATAGACATGGTTAATGCCGCTATTTCAGGAATAAATACTATGATAAAAACAATAAATAAAGTTCCAGGGGTTAGCATACCAACAATAGGTAGAATTCCTAAGTTGGCTAAAGGTGGAATTATAGATAGTCCAACAATAGCAATGGTAGGAGAAGCAGGAAAAGAAGCTGTAATGCCACTTGAGAATAATACAGGGTGGATAACTGATTTAGCTTCTAAAGTTGCAGATAGAATGCCACAAGGAGCAAGCACTACTACAAGTGATGCACCTATTGAATTAACTTTACAAGTAGGAACAACAAAGCTTGGCAAAGTTGTTATTGATTGCATTAATAAAGTTAATAGACAAGCTGGAAAGAATCTTATAACAGCAGGGTAGGTGATAGTTATGATTAGGATAAATGGAGTAGCAATTGCTACTCCTAAAACATTTGAAGTAACAGTAAGTGATTTAGATGGAAATAGTGAAAGAAATGCAAATGGAGAATTAATAAGAGATAGATTAGCTGTAAAAAGAAAAATTAATTTAGAGTGGCCAGCTTTAACACAAGCTCAAAGTTCAAGATTATTAAGTGCTGTATCAGATGTGTTTTTTACTGTAGAGTTTCCTGATCCTCAACTTGGTGTTATATCTAGAACTATGTATGTAGGGGATAGAACAACTCCAGCTTATTCATGTATAAATGGAGTAATTAAATGGAGTGGACTTAAAATGAATTTCATAGAAAGGTAGGTTCTAAATGTATAAAGTAAGTAATGAGTGTAAAAAGGCTATAAATCATTATTCTAGAGAATTATATAGTAAAGCTTATATAAATAATAATGAAATATATGCAAGTGATATTATATCTTATGAAATAAATGAAGGAATAATATCTGGTAGTGATTTTGAACTTGGTGGAGCAGTAGCATCTACTTTAGAAATTAAAATTAATAATCTACATGGTGCTTATAATGACATTGAGTTAAATGGAAAAGAAATTAAAATATTTACAGGAATTTTATTAGAAGATAATTCTATAGAATATGTACCAATGGGGATTTTTATAATTGATGAAGCTGTAAAAGATAAAAACATTATAGTGATTGAAGCTACAGACAAAATGGTAACTTTAGAAGATTATTATGAAAGTAAATTAACATTCCCTACAACTGTTTTAAATATAGCAAATGAAATTTGTACTATAGCTGGAATAACTTTAGCTACAAAACAATTTTATAATAGTAATTACATAGTTAATAGTTTACCTTTTGGAATAACTCTTAGAGATGTAATTCATGATATAGCTGAAATTGCTGGAGGATTTGCTAAAATTAATAGAATTGGTGAATTAGAAATAATAACACCAGGTAAAAGTATAGCAACTGAAATAAATAAAGATAGATACATAGATATGCAAATTAAAGAAGGATTCTATGTTGATAATTTAACTATAGTTGAAAATTACTTTCCAGTACCTCCAGTTCCAATTAATTTGAATGTTTTACCTTTTAGCTCTAAATGGCAAGGGGATTTTTCAATAGATCCAGGAGATAAAGTTATTTTAAATGATGGAAAAGGTACTTATGAAACTATTATTACTAAGCAGAAAATAACTTTTAATGGTGGATTAAGATATGAAAGTGAATGTACTGGACTTAGTGATCAACAAAAAAGTACTCAACAAATATCGAATACAGAGAAAACTAATAAAAGATATAGAAGTGAAATTAAACAGTTAGCTAATGAAATATCTCAAAAGGTATCAAGTGGTGATTTTGAAGCTTATCAAAAAATTACTGATGAAAAAATTGAAAACAAAGTTACTAAAACTGAAGCCGAACATATAGTTAACTCTAAGGTAGAACAAACTGAAAATAAATGGTCAGCTACATTTGAAAGTTCTGGAGCATATAACTTAATTGAAAACTCAACTGGATTTAATAAAGTTAAAAATGGTTGGGAAAATGAAGTTGGTGATTCATCTAAAATATATGCTTGGTATAGAGCTAATGAAAAAGTATCTACTGGATACTATATGGGGATATATAGAGATAATGATACTTCTACATCTATTTATAGTGCTATAAGTAGTAGGTTTAATTTAGCACCAAATACTACCTATACTTTCACAGGAAAGTTCAATACTCATAAGAAATCTAAAGGGGTAAGAGTAACAATTAAAACATCAAATTCTATAGATTATATCCAAGAAGATAGAGTAACATTTGATAATTCTATAATCATATATGAAGCAAATGAAAACTCATGGGTAAATGTTAAGAATACATTTACTACTGGAGAAAATGTTAAATCTGGGTTTATTCAAATTGAACATTTAGGTTATGATGTTGATAATCCTTTAGTTTCTAATTCTAACACTATATTTTGGGCAGACTTATTACTTGTTGAAGGTGAAGTTTCAAAACCCTGGTGTCCTCATGCAAATGAGATTTACAGTGGTTCAACTATAATTGATGCAAGTGGAGTTACTGTTAATAATGGAGATATTAGAGTTAAGAATAAAGCTGGAACAACTGTTTTAGAAGGGGATACCGAAGGTAATTTAATTTTATTGGGAACCATGAAAAGTCAGAAGGGAGATCAGTATGTTGCACTAAATAGTGGAGGTATCACTTTTCAAGATGCACATAGAAATGAACAAATAGTAAGAATGGCTACATCAGCATATGCATCTAATGCAGATATGAATGGTATGATAATTGGAATGGCTCAATACTGTGATTATATTAGATTTAGTCATTTACAAAAGGCTGACTTAAGCCAGGGATGGGATTCAAGTGTGACGGCATATAACTTCTTTGATTTATGGGCAAGTAAGCAAATCATAGGTTCAACAGTTTATCAAAAAGGAATAAATGTATTTGCTCCAGTTTATATGAAAGGAAAAATGTGTTTTCAAAACAGTTCAGATTATACAAGTGATATCTGCAATTTAAATTGGAATACAATTCAAGATTTGTTGGGGATATGCGGTGATAATGGATTGTTTCTAGGGTATAGAAGTGCGGGTGAATATAAAGCTAGAATTGTATTAACAGAAGGGGCACATCCGGGCACCGGAGATAATATAAGGTCATGGGGAAACTGGAATTTAAGTGAAGCAACAATTCATAATGGACATTTTAATGGAAAATCTTTAACTATTTCAGGAAGTAAAAACTGTTTGCAAAAAACAAATAATTACGGTGAAAGACTTATAAATGCTTATGAAACTGCAGAATATTATTTTGGAGATATAGGATCTGGAATAATAAATAAGGATGGAGAATGCTTAGTTGGAATAGATGATGTATTCCAAGAGTGTGTTAATACTGATATAGAATATCATGTATTTACTCAAATATATAATGGAGCAATAAAAGCTATAGAAAGATATAAAACGTATTTCATTATAAAAGGTGAACCAGGAACTAGTTTTAGTTGGGAGTTAAAAGGTAAGAGAATTGGTTATGAAAATAATAGATTAGATACTCCAGATTTAGAAAGTAATTATGAAAGTGGAGTTGAATTATTTAGTGATAATGATTTTAAGGCGAATACAAGTGAAGAAACTTTAAATTTTATATTAGATTTTAATTTAGAAGATTTATTAATGGAGGTATTGTAATGAAAATATTAACTGGATTTGCAGTAGTTAAAGATAGTGTAGGTAATAGAATAACTTTTACTACAACTGAAGTAGATAAAAGTGGAATGATAACATCTAGTAATAATAAAGAAAGTTTTATTGTTCTTGATCCTGAAACTAATGCTTTAATTACACAATTAGAAGAAAAAATTAAAATTAGATTGTAGGTGAATTAGATGGCACAACTAATAAAAGGTGTAGTCGATACACAAATAGAAAACCTTATACCTATAGGCTCTACAAATGCTGGAGATGATACAGTAATAGAGCTAAGTATAAAAAGCAATGGACAAGATTTTATATTTAATAATCCTACATTTGAATTATTATCTAAAAAAGAAGATAATACAAAAACTAGGCAAATTAAAGATATAACATTAGAAGATAGTAAGATAAAAATAAAAGCAGATATACAGCTAGTGTTGTGTAAAGGAATGGTAACTAATCAATTAATTATCAATGACGGTGATAAAATAAGCACCGTCTATTTTTATTTCTTTGTTAATCCATCATTAGAAAATGAGGTACTTGAAGAAAGTAAAGATAAAATTGAAAGTTTGGAGAAACTGGATCAGCTTATTGGGATTAGCTTTGATAACTTAGAAGAATATGAAAAAAGGTTAAATGCTTTTGGAATTTCAATGGAAACAATGGAAGAATCAGAAGAGAAAAGACAAGCTAATGAGTTAACTAGATCAACAAATGAAAAGGCAAGGATTTTAACTGAAGAGAATAGAGTTGCAAATGAATCAGCTAGGTTAGAAAATGAAAATGTTAGAACATCAAGCGAAGAAGATAGAGCATTAGCAGAAGAAGAAAGAATAACAAATGAAAACAATAGAAGATTAGCTGAAAATACTAGAAAATCACAAGAAAATGCTAGAGTTGTAGCTGAATCAGAAAGACAATCTATCTTTGAAGAAAATGAAAATATTAGAAAAGAGCAAGAAGGTAAGAGGGTTCAAGCTGAATCGGTTAGAAAAAATAAGTTTGATACATGGGAAGAAAGAGAAGGTATTAGGCTTATTAGTGAGGATCAACGAAGAGAAGCTGAAGAATCTAGGCAGTTAGCTGAATCTAATAGAGATAAAGCAGAGAAGGTAAGAGAGCAACAAGAGGCAAATAGACAATCAACTTATAATAGATTTAATTCTGGAGAAGAAGAAAGAGTTAATAATGAAAACACTAGAAAGTCGAATGAAAGTTCTAGGATTGAAACTGAAAATTCTAGAGTAGCAGCTGAAGAGGAAAGAGTTGCAGCAGAAAATACTAGAAATTCTAGATATGAAACTGCTGAAAGTAATAGAAATAATACTTTTAATTCTAGTGAGAATAGTAGACGAATTAACTATGAAAGTTCTGAAAGTACTAGAAATAGTGCCTTTGAAACTGAAGAAAGAAAAAGAAGAAATAGTTATCAAGATGCTGAAAACACTAGAAATAATGCTTTTAATCAGCAAGAAGAAAATAGACAAAGAGAATATACTACTGCTGAAAGATTAAGAGTGGAGAATGAAAATTTAAGAAAAAATAATGAAGTTACTCGTGGATCTAATGAAGAAACTAGAAAAACAGATGAAATTTCTAGAGTAAATGCTGAAAATATTAGAGTAGAAAATGAAAAATCTAGAGTTACTGAAGAAGAAAAAAGACAAGCTGGTTATCAAAATTTTAGCGAACAATTCGATAATATTGTTCGTGAAAATGAAACTTTTAAGAGTGAAGTAAATGCAAAAACTGGTAACTGTGAAGAAGGTTATTTTGACGGAAAAGTATATCCTACTCTAAAAGATAGGTTAGATTTTGATTTTGAGGACGTTAATAGAAGGTTACTTGAAGCAGAATTATTAGGTTATGAAGGTTCTATAATGAAATGTGATAGCACGTATTCGGGATTAATAAGTGATTTAGAAATCAAGGGAAGAACATTGCAGAATTTACTTTTAGATAATACTTTTGAAAATACAACCACAGTTGACGGTGGGTGGAAGGCTACACGTTTAAACATAGCTTTTGATTTAAAAGCTAATACTGATTATTTATTAATATATACGGTATCTAAAAACTCTAATAATTATTCGTTAAATATTGGTGGAAAAATTGATAATGCTTTTAGTGTTATGGGGTTAGATTCAAGCATAGGAACTCACAAAGTTATAATTAAAACTTATTCTGACATAACTGACAAAAAAATGAACAAATTATTCTTTCAATATTTAAATACAATAGCAGGAGAAATTAAAGTTACTAATATAATGCTTTTAGAGTATTCTATAAACTTAGAGAGCCTTCCTATCGAATATTTTGAAGGAATAAAAAGTGTTGGAGAACAAGAAAAAATAGGAGATAAATATAAGGTTGGAATTAAGAGTTATGGGAAGAATTTGCTTGATATTGAAAAATTCAAAAATGTCGAGAACCATAACAATGTTCCAAAAACTGAACTGGCAACATTTAATAAGTGTTTCTTGATAAAAAACACTAAACCAAACACAAAATATACAATATGTAGAACGTCTTCGGCAGTCGGAACAGTTAACGTTAGTATATTAAACTCAGATGGTAGCAGGGCTTCGCTAACTTCTGGTACTTCAACTAATAGAACTATAGAAACATCATCTGATGGTTTATTATATATAGCTATTCAATCAGTTACTCAAGAGCGAATAACTACAGCATTATCTGAATCTGGTGAATTATGGCTAGAAGAAGGAGCAATACCAACACCTTACGAACCATATCAATCAGACACTAAATACTTATTGGTGGATGAGCCTTTACGCAGTTTACTTAATGGTGTGAGTGATACAATTGACGAGTTAGGTGTAGAAACTAAGAGAGTTGGAAAGATTATACTTGATGGGAGTGAAAATTGGGGGTTTAGTGTTGAACAAGAAAACACGATAAGATTTTATATATCGAATAGAACAGGGAAAACAAGTTTTGGTTATTGTGATACTTTAACATATAGGGCAAGTGGCATGCCACATGGAGATTATGAATACATTCTTATAAATCCAACTAATATTTTTATAAATATAGCTAAATCAAAATTAACCACACAGGATGTAGAAGGGGTGAAAAATTGGTTACAAACTAACAATACTACACTGATATACGAATTAGCAGAACCAATTGTAATAAACCATAACAAAAACTTAAACCTAAAAACATACGAAGGAACTACTTATATAAGTTCAGAAAACACTTTAAAGGCAAATATAAGTTGTAAAGTTCCATCAAATGTACAAGCTGTATTACAAGATACAAGAGCTAGAAATAGAGAATTAGAAAATGAACTTGAAACAACTACATTAAAGCTAAAAGAAGCAGATAATATATTAAAAGAAATGGACACAGATTTAATAAAAACAAATTGGGAAATGGACGATAGACTATTCGAGGTAGAATGGGCATTAGAAGATGCTGGACTAGTTACATCAGTATCAACATTTAATATAAATAACAAAATGAGAGGAAGTGCAAGTGTTATGGCATTAAGTAAATTTGAACAAGCTAAAATTATTATTATGAGTGGTGATTATGATAGAGCTACTTTAGAAGGACAACTTTCTAAATATCTTAAAAGAAATATAATTGCTCAAGATGAATATGATACTTTAATTAGTATGATGGACGCAAAAGAAATTGTAGTGGGTGAATAATTGATTTATATTGTTACTTAAATTGAATAAAAATTAGTGAAGAAGTTAGAGTAATCTAACTTCTTTTTTATTACGAAAGATAAAACCGTAAAGTTGGAATAATGTTAAGAGGTGCAATGTGGAAAATGAACTTATGACCTATGTAATATCCAATATAAGCTTTGGAGCATTGTTTGTATGGCTTCTATGGGATACTAGAAAGGACAGTAAACAAAGGGAAGAAAGATACCAGGACACGATTGATAAACTAGCAGATAAGATAGCTATAGTTGAGGACATTGAAAAAGATGTAAAAGAAATAAAAACTAAATTACAGTAAGGGGGAGATATCATGAGTAAATTTATAAATAAGATAACAAGTCTTATAGAAGTTAAAAAGATTATAGCTTTATTAGTTATAAGTGTATTTTGTGCATTGAGTGCTAAAGAGGTAGTAAGTACAGAGCAATTTACTACAGTAGCAATTATGATAGTATCTTTTTACTTTGGACAATCTACAGTAAAGGGAACGGTAAAGAAAGTGGAAGATCATGAGTAATCATGGTCTTTTAATTTTATAAAAATATATTAAAGAAAGAAGGCGTTTATTATGAAAATTAAAAAAATAGCAGTTAGAGGTGGACATACAGAGTTATGTACAGGAGCAGTTGCATTACTAAATGAGTTAACAGAGGATAGAAAAGTTAAAAATGTAGTTATTAAATATTTAAGAGAGTTAGGATATGAGGTATTAGATGTAACACCACCAGTAAATTATACTTCGGATGAGTATGTAGATTTAGCATATGGAGTTAATAAAGCTAACGAATGGGGAGCTGACTTATTTATATCTATACATTTTAATAAAGCTTATGATAGTTATAATGGTGCATTAGGAACAGAAGTATGGGTATATTCTGAATATGAAATAGCAGAAAGAGTTGTTAATGCTATTGCTAATTTAGGATTTAAGAATAGAGGTCAGAAGACAAAGGGATTATATGAGTTGAATAGAACTGCTATGAAAGCAATGATAATTGAAACTTGTTTTATAGAAGCTACAGAAGATGTAGAACTATATAAAAAATTAGGTGCTGATACGATTGGTAAAACGATAGCAGAAGCTATTTCAAATAATGAAATTAAAATAGAGAATGTGACAGATAAAAAAGAACAGGTAAATAAACCAGTACAAGCTCAAGTGAATAAAGATAATTGGGTAGCAAGACTTCAAGAGGAATGCAATAAGCAAGGATTTAGCAATCAAAGAGTAGATAATTATCCAGGAACTAATACATTAGCTGGGTGTCCTACTTTAAAGAAAGGTGCAAAAGGGAATATCACTAAGTTACTACAAGAAAAGTTAATAAGTTTAAGGTATGATTTAGGAAAGTATGGATCAGATGGAGTTTTTGGAACAGCTACTTATAATGCGGTAGTAAAATTTCAAAAAGATAATGGATTAACACCGGACGGTATTGTTGGTAATAACACGTGGAGATGTTTAATATATAAATAAATCACAGAAATGGCTAAGTATTTATTTTTAGATACTTAGCTTTTTATTATTTAAAATTCCAAGTGTTTGTAAAAAGAAAGGAAGAAATAAAATGATAAACGGTTTAATTAATATAAATACAAATAGTGAAGAAATAACTTTAAGCGGAAGAGAGTTACACGAATTTTTAGAAATCAAAACACCATATGCAAAATGGTTTGGCAGAATGATAGAGTACGGATTTGATGAAAATATTGACTATGCTACAGTTGGACAAAAATGTCCAATAGCAAATGGGGGCTATCAAGAAGTGCAAGATCATGAAATAAAACTTGACATGGCTAAAGAAATATCAATGATTCAAAGAAGTGCAAAAGGTAGACAAGCGAGAAAATATTTTATAGAAGTTGAGAAGATGTGGAATAGTCCTGAAATGATAATGAAGAGGGCGTTAGAAATAGCAAATAAAAAAGTTGAGCATCTTCAATTAGTTACCTCAAAGCAAAAACAGTTAATAGGAGAGCTTAAACCAAAAGCTGACTATACAGACAAAATATTGAAAAATACAGGATTAGTTACTATTACTCAAATAGCAAAAGATTATGGGATGAGTGGTCAAAAAATGAATGAGCTATTACATAATTTAAAAGTACAATATAAACAAAGTGATCAATGGCTATTATATAGCGAACATCATGGTAAAGGATATACACATTCAGAAACAGTGGATATTAAAAGAAGTGATGGAAGAGAAGATATAAAAATGAATACTAAATGGACTCAAAAAGGAAGATTATTTATATATGATTTATTAAAGAAAAATTATATATTACCGCTTATAGAAAAATAATAAAAAATAGAGACTTAAATTAATAAGTCTCTATTTCAAAATAACCATAAGTAGTGAAACTTAAATAGACATGATTTTACTCTAAATTAATTATACTATAATAATTTTACAAAAACAATTAAAAGTATCAAATTGAACTTTTTAAAAGTATTAATTTGAACAACAATCTATAATTACTTATTTATATTTATTATATATTAGCTATATAATTAGCTAATGCACTTCGTGATTTGCTTATATAGAAAATAAAAATAAAAAAAGCCTTAGATTTTAAATTCTAAGACTTAAAGTTTATTATAATCATTTAATAACAATTCTAAAGCTTTATCTAATAATTTAGACATTGGTATAGATGTTTCTTTAGAAAGTTCTTTAGTTTTTTCTAATAGATCTATATCAAAAGTACTAGAATATCTTTGCCTATTAACAAGCCCATCTTTTTTATCTGCCATAGTAGCACCTCCTATATTATTATTATTATTATTATTATTATATCACTATTACTTAAACTTAATCAACTTTAATTAAAAAAATACTTGATTAAACTTAATCAAGGTGGTAATATTTAATTAAGGTTAATTAACTTTAATTAAAGAGAGGGGGAAACTACAAATGCAATTCTTAAAATTATCACATGATTTAATAACAGATAAAAATATCACATCTAATGAATTTAGAATATACACATATCTTTTAAGTTTATATAATGCAGAAAAACAATGTAGTTATCCTTCACTTGATGTTATTTCTGAAAGACTTAATATATCTATATCTACAGTTAAGAGAAGTATAAAAAAACTTGAAGAGCTTGGATATATTACTATAGAGAAAAGAAAAGGATTGGCAGGTAATTTTAATATATATAAGAAATTAAAACATCTTATAACTACTACAGTAGTTAAAAAAGTTTCAAAAGTTGGAGCTGATAGTAATGGAGAGAAACCATTAAATGGACAAATTTCAGTTGAAGAAGCTTTACAAAATATTGAAGAAGAACCAAAGGTTCAAGGTAAACAAGATTCTATAGATAATCATAATAATGTTAGAATGGCCAGAGCAGTTACAAATATAGATAATAGTAATTTTGCTAAAAAGATATTAAGCATGGCAGATGAAGAGTTATTAAGAGAAGCTATAAGAAACTTTAAAAAGAGAAGAGGAAGAAATGCAACATTCTTAATTCAAATGTTAGTAGATGAATATTATAAAGCTGGAATAAAGTTCTCACAAGGAATGTTGAATTTATTAAGAAAAGGATTAAAATTCCAGAGTATAGAGCAAATAGGTTATTGATATAAAAAAACATATAAATTTAATTTGTAAAATGGTTATTTAATAAAATTATAATTAATATATGTAAAATATATATTTACAAAACATTTTGTCGAAAAGCTTGTCTATCTTATAAAATAAATATAAAATAAAAATAAAACCACTATGACAGCTAAATCAACAGTGGTTTCAAATGATAAATTGTATTTCATTAATATATTTCTATTATATCATATATTTATTGAAATACAAATAAATATATGAAAAGAGGACATTAGATGAATATAAATGATATAAGATGGAAAAGAATTGAAATATTAGATATTGATTTTAATTTTATAAAGAGTATAATTTCAGAAAAGTTCGGATATGAAGTAAGAGAAGTGAGCTTAAGAAATTTTTTAAGTAATATGAAAGAATATAAAAATTTAGATATTGATAAACTTTTATTTTATATAGAAGATAAATACTATAATAGATTATCAATTTTATCGATGAAACCTTTAAAAAAAGAGCCAGAATATCCTGTATATGAAGAGTTGATAAATCCAACTTTTAATTTAGAATTTAAAAGAAAAAATAGAATCATAAAACAAGAGAATAATGAATTTATTGGTGAGTTAGACAATATATTCAAAGTTACTTACTATTATGAAAATGAAAGATTCGTAGAAATAAAATTATCAAAAATTTTTCAGCATTCCTATAGAATAGACAATGAAGGAATAATAGAAGATATTACAGAGAATATATATGATTGTTTTAAAGTAATAATAGATTTAGAAGATAAATTAATTTTTATGTTTTATAATGATTTACCTATAAATAGTTCAAATAATGGATATGAATACACTAATAAAAAGAAAGCTTTTTATCAATTATTTACAAATGCAACTAAAGGCAATATACTTTCATATATTATAAGTGATTCATTAACAAAATATTTTTTAGAATATGTCATTGAAGTTGAAAATCAAGATATTAAGAAGCTAGTTAGTTTAGTAGAAGCAACTAACTTAATAGGTGCAAGAAAAGCAACAAGAAGTATTTCTCATGAATATAAACATGATGAGTGTTCTATAAATGCTATAAAAAGTCTTGTTATTGATAAAGGATATTGTATAAGTGCTATTGAATGTAAATTAAAATCTAATTTAATAAAATTAAAAAATTCCGGTGAGATATGTATTGAAAAAGGATTCTTTAGTAAGGAGGTATTAGAAAGTGTGTGCAAAGAATTTATTGAAGGACATGAAATATACAAGTTCTACAATGGAAAATATTGCGAAAGTAATAAGTGAATTTATTAGAATAAAAAATGATATTGGAATAGTAGATGTTGAGATAACTTATTTTTTATTTAAAACTAATATCCCTAAAAGAGAATTATATGATACTTTTCACATATTAATGGAAGAAAAATTAGTTGTTAAAAAAATATATACAGTATGCCCTAATTGTATGTATGATCAAAAGATAATAAATGCAAAGAAAATAGTTAAATGTGATAGATGTGGATTTTATTTTGATATAGATACTAATGTAGAAAAGTTTGCTTTGAAGGAAGAAATAAATATATGATTAAAAAGTTTGTAAAAGAAAATTATAAATTAATAATAATATCTGGATTATTTCTTAGTTTATTTAGTATTAATACTTTATATTATTATAAAAATTTAAGATTTAATAGTATATTGAAAATGTCTATACTAATATATAATAAGATTTTAATGATCTTGTATTATTTAGTTAAAAATTTATTTGATGCAATAATTCAGGAAAATATTTTAATTATAATAACTACTGGAGTAGTTGTAATGTTGGTTTTGGATAAATTAAAAAAAATGGATGTGTTTAAAAATATATCAAGTATTGAATTTAAGGATTTTAAAGTTAAAAAGGCTATTGAAGCTAAAACAATAGAGGAACATAGTGTTACCAATGATACAGATAATATCAATAACAATCAAGGAAAAGATGAAAATGTAGAAGACGTTAGTAGTGATGATACTAAGAATAATAAATCACGTATAGAAAGTTTAATAATTGATTCGCCTTTTTTAGCATCGATAATTGATGCTTATGTAAAAAGAGGTAGTAAAATATCAATAAATTTAAATTTAATTCCTTATAAAGTTAAATTATCTAGCATAGAAGAAATATTTGAATATAAACTAAAAGCTAATTCTATAGAAATTATAAGATTAAAGCCTGAAATAGAGAGTTTAGTTATTGATACATTTAAAGAATTAATGGAAAAAGGAATAATATATATATAAATTGGAATGAATAAATTACTATTTATATATATTATTCTTTGTCAAATATATAGTGTGTTTTTTATTATTTAAAACATGCAATAAATTATTATAAAAACTAGGTATATATTAAGTATATATCTAGTTTTATTTTATATAAAATGCGAACGTATGTTTGCAATATGAACAAGCGTTTGGTATAATTAGTATAAATTATGAAAAGGATGTGATATTTTGTTAAAACCACCTATTTGTAGAGTTGGAGGAAAATCTAAACTAAGAAAAGATATTATAAATTTGATTCCAGAACATACATGTTATATAGAGTTATTTTTTGGAGCAGGATGGGTTTACTTTGGAAAAGAACAGAGTAAGATAGAAGTTATAAATGATATAGATAAAGAATTAATAAATTTATTTAAAATGATAAAATATCATTCTCCAGAGATAGAAAGATTATTAGAGTATGAATTTTCTGGAAGAGATATTTTTGAAGAGTATAAAAATTACAATGTAAATTATTTAACTGAAATACATAGAGCTATTAGATTCTTATATTTAATAACTCAAAGTTTTGCTGGGAAAGGTAAAGATTACGGGTATGGAGTTACTAAAAAGCCTAGTCAAAAAATATTTTATAAAAATATGTTAAATGATATAAGAGAAAGATTAAGAAATACATATGTAGAGAATTTAAGTTTTGAAAAAATTATTGATAAATATGATAGAGAATATAGTTTTTTCTTTTGTGATCCTCCGTATTTTGAAACAGCAGGATATGATAATAAATTTGAAGAAAAAGAACATATTATTTTAAGAGACAAGCTTAAAAACTTAAAAGGTAAATTTTTATTAACTATTAATGACCATGAAAAAGTTAGAGAGTGGTATAAAGAATTTAATATAAGAGAGGTTGAAGTTAATTATTCAGTTTCGAGAGCTTCAGAGGGAAGAGGTAAATATAAAGAATTAATAATAACAAATTATTAGGAAGGTATAAAGAACATATTATGAAAGAAGAAAATAAAATTAATGATATATTAAAATTTGGAAGTATAAAAGCAGTTATAGAATATAAGGGTGAAGAAATAGTAATAGATTTACCAAAAGAACTTAAATACTATATAATAGGATATATGAAAGCAGAAAGATAGAATAAAGGGTTAACTTATTGTTAACTCTTTTGTTGTCTTTTGGAATGGACAGATTGTGCAAGACATATAAAAAGACAGTAAAAAACACGCAAAAAAGCGTGTTTTTATTTTAAATTTATATCTATCCCATCAGCACCATCCCAAGTTATAGAATCTACAATTTTTCTAACATAGAGTTGTTTATCTGATATATCAAGATTATCCCAATTTGATAATAGAAAAACTATACTATTATAAATTAAATCAATATTAGAGTTATTGCGTGAAAGTAATTTTTTTCTTTCTAAATCAAATAATTGTTTATTCAAATTTTCATTTTCAAAATGCAGTGCATTAATTTTTTCACTAATTATATTTATTGCAGCACCTTCTATAAGTATTAATTTTTCTGTAAGTGAATTAATTGATTTATTATTATTTTCTATATTCTTTTTTAAAATATTTATTTCAGAATCATATTCTAAAGGATCTTGAGATTTCAAATAATTATTTATCAAAGATTTATCTAAAGATATATCATAAAAAGTATTTAGTAAAGTATCTTCAACATCTAATATTTTTAAAAATCCACAATCGCATTTACCACCATTTTTTTTATTTGAACATCTGAAATACAGAGTTCTTGTTCCATCTTTTCTTTTATGTCCAGGAGCAACAAACATACCACTACCACATTTGCACTTAACCAAATGACTTAAAAATGTTAGCTGACTAACACGAGGTTTAGCTTCGGTAAATCTTGAATTAACTTTAGTATAAGCTTCAATCCATTCATTAGAAGTAACAATTCCTTTATGAAGAGAAATACTTGCAATCATACTAGTAGATTTAGTAAGTTTTTTACCATTTTTTCTAGGTCGTCTATTGTAAGTTAAATAACCATTACCATTTTCAACACCAAAAATATTATATCCAATGGACTTTAGAAAAAGAGAACCTTGCTCATCACTTATCATATAAGTTGGGTTTTTTAATATATTACTTATTGTTTTTGAACTCATATTAACTTCATTAGCGATTTGATAAGTCGTATATCCTTTAGATGCCATATAGAAAATCTTTTTTATAAGTGGTACATATTCTTCGATTACTTCTAAATAGACAGCAGATTTACCACCTTCAATTGTTTTTACACTTCTATATCCAGTAGGTGGAGTACCACCACTCCAACGACCTAATTTTGCTAATTCAAACATATTATCTTTAACTCTTTGAGCGATATTGGCTCTTTCCATTTCGGCTATAGATGAAATCATAGACATCATCATACGACCTGCAGGAGTATTAGCATCAAATCCTTCGGTTACAGATACCAGTTCAATGTCATTTAATTTAAGTTTTTCAAACATAGTTAAAAAGTCTAAAGTATTCCTACTTATTCTATCAATCTTATAAGCTGCAATAATATCAAATTGTTTATGCTCTGCTAATTGCATCATTCTTTTAAAAGCTGGTCTATTAGTATTACCACCACTAAACCCCTCATCTTCAAAAATTTCAAAATTACATTCATCATATTGCCTTAAAAAATATTCTTTACAAATATTTATTTGGTTTTTAATAGATTCTCCAGTATCAGTTTCTTTAGATTTCCTTGAATAAATTGCAATTCTTTTCATAAAAACCACCTTTAGTTAATTTTATGCTACTGCATATAAAATTATTTTTTATTATTTTTAGAGTAAGAATGAAATTCCACATAACATAAAAAGTTATGCTTATAACATAACTTTTTATAATAAATATTATTTTTCAGTGTTATTTTTTTCGGCTTGAGCTAATTTTTCAATCATCCTAACAGCTAACTCCCAGCTTTCTCTATCTTTTAACTGTAACATACCTTTTATGATTCTTTTTTTAAATTCATCATTTTCTGCGCTGAATACTCCAACAAGATAGAGAAACTCTTCATCATCATTTAGCTCTAATATAGGAAGGCCATTTCCTGTTAATAGCCAATTTTCGTTAACATTAAAGGTTTTACATATATCTTTTATAGTTCTATCTGATGGATTCCTTTTTCCATTTTCGATTAGAGAAATAGTGTTTCTTTGCAAACCTATTTTTTGTGCAAAACTATCTTGACTTAAATTAAGTATGTTTTCTCTTAGCTCTTTAATATTATTATTAACCAATAGTATAACCTCCTTTAAAGATATAGTAACATTTTTTTTGATAACAAGTCAACAAAAAATAAAATAAATATTACCTTATATGTTGACAAGTTATATCAAAAAGGTATAAAATATGATTACAAGTTAGCGAAAAGTGTAAGGAGGGAAAGTTTATGAAGGAAATTAAAAATTTAACTATTGAAGAAAAACAAAATATGATATTTAAAATTTTTGATGTTACTGGAGTATTACCAAAGGGAACTAAAGATAAGATTGAGGGAATAATTATAGGGCTTAATCTAAGAGAAAATTTAGAGTGCAGTAACCCAAATTAGAGTTACTGCATAACATATAACATTAATAGAAAAGGGGGAGCAGTTAGTGGGACAAATAAAAAAAGTTAGAGTTCATATGACTCCTAATACATCCAAAAATTTTACTGCTGTTATGTTAGAACTTTACGATAAGTATAAAGATACAGATTTTTTTGACAAGATGAACAGAGGGCAAGAAATTAATAGAACTGCAGAAAAAAATAACTAATAGATAAGAAAGTTATTTCTAATGATGGACAGGCTGAATAGCCTTTTAAAAAGGATATTATGGCGAAAAATGCTGTAATAAATTATCAGAAAAGGATGTAATAAATATGTTTGATGAAAATAAAAGAAAAGTTGAAATTGAAACTGCTAAAGAGGTGGCTTGTGAGATAGTAAAAGTTCTACAAGAAAAAGAATTAAAGTTTTCAACAGCAAAATTATCATTAGAATTTGCTAAAGACTGTTTAGGAGAATTAAAAATAAAAAACTAGATAACTAATTATATTAGCTATCTAGTCAATTAAGTTAAATATCTCCTATTAAATCAACAACTGATTTTTTAAAAGCTTCAAATTCTATATCAGTCCATTGATGCGAATGACCAGATGATAGATTATTTAAAAATTCATTACTGAATGTATCAAACGTATGTAGTATATCTTCAACACGTGAATCCTCTAATTCGTTTAAATTAGAGTAATAAAAAGATTTTAAGCAAGTGTATGATGATATTGCTCTGTTAAGTAGTATACCAGATATGAATTCGTTTTTTTCATTTCGATAATCTTTAAATAAAAACTCGTGAGCATCTTGAGCATAAATGAAAGTTTCTTTTATTAAACTTTTAGCTAATTGTAAATGATAATATAACAATGAACAGAAAATGGAAAATAAAAATGTACAAAAATGATCATTAGTTATATCCTATTTATGGGAG
>OJMJ01000161.1_pt1 | contig 35483 bp, 34 predicted proteins | sample 1597181 | NCBI WGS metagenome assembly OJMJ01 (sample SAMEA2452126, study PRJEB22498) | human gut metagenome | biome: human feces; feature: human gut; material: feces | place: Australia | collected 2012
ATAAATAAGTCTATAGCCTCTTTGAATGAGGGCTATAAACTTATTATACGAGGAGAATTTCTTATGTCATTTAGAGAAAATGCTAAGATAATAAAAACAGGCTGTCTTGGGACCGGGGTATATGAGATATGGTTTGAGACATCAGATATTGCAAAGGCAGCAAAACCGGGACAGTTTATATCAGTATACAGTGCTGACGGTTCAAGGCTTCTTCCACGTCCAATCAGTATATGTGCAATAGTCGATAACAAGTTAAGAATTGTATATAGAACAGTTGGTGCGGGAACAAAAGAATTTTCATCAATGAAAGAAGGAGAGAGTCTCTCAATTCAGGGACCTCTCGGCAATGGATATGATGTCAATGCCACATATGCTTCAAAAGATGCAATAATTTTCGGTGGTGGTATCGGAATTCCGCCTATGCTTGAACTTGCAAAACAGTTGAACTGCAAAAAACAGATAGTTCTTGGATACAAAGATGAGCTGTTTCTTAATGAAGAATTTGAAAAATACGGAACAGTTACAATTGCGACAGAAGACGGAAGCTGTGGAACAAAAGGAAATGTTCTTGATGCTGTGAAAGCACATAATATTAAGGGTGATGTTATATACGCCTGCGGACCAATGCCTATGCTTCGTGCAATAAAAGCCTATGCTCTCGAAAATAATATTGAGTGTTATATTTCATTAGAAGAAAAAATGGCATGCGGAATCGGTGCATGTCTTGCATGTGTATGTAAATCAAAAGATATTGATGACCATTCAAAAGTCCATAATAAGAGGGTTTGCAAAGAAGGTCCTGTATTTAATGCTAAGGAGGTGGAGATATAATGCCAGCAGAATCAGTAAATATGTCAGTAAATATTGCCGGTGTTACATTTAAAAATCCGGTTACGGTTGCTTCCGGAACATTTGGTTCAGGCATGGAATACAGTGAATATGTTGACCTTAACAGACTTGGTGCTGTGACAACAAAAGGTGTTGCTAATGTGCCATGGCCTGGCAATCCAACTCCACGAATAGCAGAAACGTACGGTGGGATGATTAATGCAATCGGACTTCAGAATCCGGGGCTTGATACATTTTTAACAAGAGACATTCCATTTCTTAAAAAATATGATACGAAAATCATTGTAAATGTCTGCGGAAAGAGCAAAGAAGATTACATTGATGCTGTTGAAAAACTTTCAGAAGCACCTGTTGACATGTTTGAAATTAATATATCATGCCCAAATGTAAAAGAGGGCGGAATTGCATTTGGACAGAGAGCTGAGTCAGCAATGGAGATAACAAGTGCTGTTAAAAAGGTATCAAAAAAACCTATAATAATGAAATTAAGTCCTAATGTAACAGATATTACAGAGATGGCAAAGGCTGTTGAAGCCGGCGGTGCTGATGCTGTATCACTTATAAATACGCTTACAGGCATGAAGATTGATATCAACAGACGTACATTTGCGGTTGCTAATAAAACAGGCGGTCTTTCAGGTCCTGCAATTAAGCCGGTTGCCGTAAGAATGGTATATCAGGTTGCCAATGCGGTAAACATTCCGATAATTGGAATGGGTGGAATTGCAAGTGCCGAAGATGCATTAGAGTTCATAATGGCAGGTGCAACGATGGTTGCAGTTGGAACAGCCAATTTCAACGACCCTATGACAACCATCAAGGTGATTGAAGGAATACAGTCATTTATGGAAAAAAATGGAATTAAAGATATAGCGGAAATAACAGGCTGTGTAAAATAAGTAACTAATCCATGTGTTTGTAATTAAGCAAATACATGGATTTTTTTATATTGGATTTTGAAGTATCTATCTTTCGGAATATATATGATTAAGGTTGATAAAATTATGAAAACTGGATATAATTATGTTGTAAGGAAAGTAAGGAATATATTACTTGAGAATGGAGGTTTTTATATGGAATTAGCAAAAGTAACATCAAAAGGTCAGGTTACTATACCTATTGAAATCAGAAAGAAACTTGGAATTAAGAATGGTGATAAGATATTGTTTGTAGAGGAGTCTGGAAGAATATATATGATGAATTCTTCGATGGATGCACTTTTGGAAGCACAGAAAGCATTTGCAGGAGAGGCAGAAAGGCTTGGACTTAAAGATGATGATGATGTGATGGCAATGATAAAGGAACTCAGGGAAGAAAGCGTGGTGAAGTAGATGAGAATTATGCTTGATACTAATATTCTGATATCAGTATTGCTTTTTCCTGGAGCTAAAATGAATGCGATGATGAATTATATATTCACACACCATCAGCTTGTATTGTCATCTTATGTTGTAGATGAATTAAAGAGTGTCGTAAGGAGAAAGTTTCCTAGTAAGGAGCTTGCAATTAACAAATTACTTATGATGATGAGTTTTGAATATGTTTATACGCCGGAGACGATAGAAAGCGGACTCTTTGATATTAGGGATGTAAAGGACTACCCGGTTCTTTACACAGCAATTATTGAAGATGTTGATATTCTTGTAACAGGAGATAAGGATTTTTCAGATATAGATGTTGAGAAGCCTGAGATAATGTCTCCTGCACAGTTTATGGAAAGATTTTTATAAGAATCTCAGAGAACTTAAAAAATCCATGTGTTTGTAATTAAGCAGATACATGGATTTTTTTATGTTTAAATTTGGAAAAAAAGAAAGGAACAGGTGATTATATGAATAAAAACAAGAATATACGATTTAATATGGATAAGGAATCCGATATTATGGCATGGGAGAGCCTTCACAGCAATGAGGTAGGAGAAAAATTTAAGTCACAAAACCGGTTTGTGATTGAAGCAATCAATTATTATTATGAGAGAGTTATGCGTATACAGGAAGATCCATATCTGGAAACAAGGGAAAAAGAAGACACTGCAATATGTATCAACAGAAGATATGGATGCAATTGAGGAAAGAATCAGGTAGGCTGCAAAAGAAGAAGCACGACAGGAATCCAATAAGGAAGTTATGACTATGGTGGGAAGTATGTTAGCTGCAATTCAGGCTGGTGGAGGTGCTTGCAATGCCAGTAATAAATAAAATTGATGTTGCGGTGGCGGCAGGAACGAAAAGTATATCTGATGAGGAGTCGAAAGATTATGAAGAAGATGAGGCATTAGTACAGAATGCTCTAAGATGGATGGTAATTGTAAGGTATGGCAGGAAGAGTGTAATAGGGCGGAGAACAGTATTAATCAAGAGGCATTCTGTAATGATGAAATAGTAAGAAGAAGTGAAAAACGGCATCGTTAAATGCGGTTGGTGCTGCTGCATAATTGGGTGGCACCAACTTGGCCGTTGTTATATGTAATGGTACATTTTTTGTAAAATAAGAATGAAAATTAGCGTGTTATATAGTATAATATGTCTAAAGGATAATTTTTAGTTATCCGTCAGATAAATATAGAGGAAGAGTGTATTTTCATATACTAAAAAATGCATATTCATTATATTTGAATACGAATTGGAGGAACACAAATGAACAAAACATGTTTTGTTATAATGGGATATGGTATCAAAAACAACTTAAATTTAGATTTAGCCTATGAAAAAATTATTAAACCGTGCATAGCAGAAAATCAGCTGATTCCGTTTCCTCTTTATGAAGAAAGTTCGTATAATGCTTATAGATGTGATGAAATTTCGGGAACAATATCTATTGATTACAAATTTGTAACTTGTCTTAATGGAGCAGATATTGTAATTGCAGATATCAGTACAATGAACGTAAATGCAATATATGAATTAGGTGCAAGGCATGCATTGAAGCCAAGATCAACAATATTATTATGTGCAAAAGAGAAAGAAAAAGAGTTTAAGTTTTTTGATATAACTTATGTTCCAATTATTTTTTATGAACATAATGGAACCTTTATAAGAGATGATGTAATTGGTCAAACTAAAAATCAATTAAATAGTTTTCTCGATTTTGCAATCAATACTTCCACTAATGTTCCAGATAATCCAATATACCGTGCATTAAACGAAAATCATGTTTATAATAATGATAAATTGTCAAATAATACAATATATGAAATGTATAAAAAGGCACGAAATTTATTAGATGATAATAATTTTCAAGATGCCTTAGTAATATTGGATGAATTATATACCAATGATCCCTCAGAAGAAAATCTTCTCCTTTTAGTTTTAGCAAAATATAAAATTGCCGAAAAAAACAATAGCTGTAAAGATTTAATAGAATGCATTAACCTGATCAAACAAAATACAGATATAGAAAATTCTACATCTGAATATTTATTTGGTAGACTGGCAGCAATATGTTTGCGAGTTTATAATTTGTCTGACGATCCTGAATACTACTACTCTGCGTTAAAATATTACAGAATTGGTGCATGCTTTTGCAAAAAGAATTTATATTGCCCTCGCAACTATTGTGCATTGTTATTAAGAATATATGAAATTACGGAAGACGAAAATGTAATAAGAGAATACTATTATACAGCCAAGCATTTTGCCAAATTATATTTAGATTTAAATGTAAATGTTAAGAATAGTGGCAACTATGACGAACGCATTTATTATAAATATAATAAAATTGATCTTAAAGCAATTATTAACGATGAGTATATTGACGTTGAAAAAACAGTTAGTCGTATTCAAAACGACAAAGATATTTCAAAGCGACAAAAAAATACATTAATATCGGGAATAAATACTCTCAAACAAAGTATCGATAATATCAACAAATATATGTAAATGTTTATACTTTTTTTAAATTTAAAAATAGGTAATACTCGCTTACTTTTCCTGCCCATACAGCAATTTGTTGTTCTACAGTTTTATCGTCGAAGAAAGAGTCAATAGAGGATAAATTAAATTTATTTGTTTTAACACAGAACTTACCACCTTTGATTATTCCTTCCTCTCGTACGCCTTCTTCATTAATTACTAACAACGGAAGATCATTAAGCAATCCAATTGTTCCCTCAATATGGCAAAAAGGACTTGTTAGTGCTTGACCTGATATGTCAATTTCATTTGGGTAGTAAAAAGTGGAATTTTCTCTACCTCCCTTTTTTTTGCTTCCTATTTCTATAAATATTTGCTTAAAACCAATAATAGCGATTCCATAACATTGCTTAATTATACCTTTTAGATAATTTATTGAGTCCGTTAAATCATAATTATCAGCTTGCAATGTTACTGTCTGAATGTTATATTTGTCAAATTGCTCTTGTAATTTCAATATGAAATATTGATGAGCATCAAGAAATGGGTTGGGTCTACTTAAAAAAACTAATATTTTATCATTATACATAATACAGTCCTCCTACAACACTCTTCCTCTATATTTATCTGACGGATAACTAAAAATTATCCATCACATATATAGGAGAACTAAATTTTAAAATTCTGTCGAGGGTGTTTTGCAGTAAGTATATCTCGTTGTTTTGAAAGAGCAACATGTGTATAAATTTCAGTTACAGTGATTGAACTATGTCCAAGCATCTCTTGAATGTATCTAATATCCACATCTGCTTCAAGCAGGCTTGTAGCAAATGTGTGGCGAAACATATGTGGAGTTATGTGTAAGTCAATAGACGATAGAGAACAGTATTTCTTAATCATGCGTCTGATAGCTTGATCTGAAATTGAGGTTGCATTAGGATTAACAAAGAAATATCCGCATTTATTTATTTCGGATATATATTCTTCTGCATATTTTTTAAGCATTTTTATGACATCACTATTTCCAATCTGTATCATTCGTTCTTTTGAACCTTTTCCATATATGCGGATTGTTGCATCGTGAATGTCAACATCGGAGCTTTTTAAATTACATAGTTCAGAAATTCTCATACCGGTAGAAAATAATGTTTCACATATTGCAATGTCAAGAAGAGTGCGCTTCTTACGATAGTTGGTATGGGCAAGAGAAAATTCCTTATATATGCCTGCAAGTAAATTTTCCATTATATAAAGTGGGATTGTTTTAGGTAGTATGATTGGTTCCCGAAAGCTTGTTTTAATTTTATTAAAAGGGTTTTGTTCAATATAATCTTTATATTCAAGAAAGTTATAAAAAGCTTTTATAGAAGCAAGCTTTCTTTTGGCTGTTTTGGGTTTGAAGTTCTGATGCAGGTATCCAATATATTTTTCTATATCGGTTATGGATATAGTATGTATATCGGAGTTGTTGAAAAAAGAAACAAATTGACTTAAATCGGTGCTATATGCTTTTAGCGTTTTCTTATCAAGCATTTTTTGTGTTTTACAATAGTCCAGGTAGTTTTCGGTAATAGAAAATATAGTATTCATATGTGAGCATCTCCTTTTTGCAATCTTGTGTTTATATTGATATATCGGAAGAAAAGGGAGTGTATTAGAAATATGGAAATGCTATTCCAAAATGATTGAGAAAAAAGAAAATTAATAGTATAATATATATGGAATTTTGAATTAGGAGTTGACAATTAAAATGGATGGAAGGATAATCTTGAGCAGAGCAGAATAACTAATGCAATCATATCATATATAAAACACCCAGCAGTAGGGATAGTGCGTTTTCGTACTATCCCTACTGCTGGGTGTTTTTGTTTTGCAGATTAACAAAAAAAGCATTGAAATCAACATTAAATATATCAGCAAGAGCAATTAGTTCGGACACACTGAAGGTTTCCTTACGCTTACAGGCAGGTGCAAGAACTTAATAATTCTTAGTAATGGAGAAAATGTATCACCGAAAGAACTGGAAGCAGATTTTCTGAAATATGATGAGATACAGGAAGTACTTGTATATGAAGAAAATGGAATTATAATTGCAGAAATTTATCCGAACGAGGAATAATCGAGTCTTGTAACGGATTTGGGATTGAGCTCTTTGGATGTTATTAATGTCGTAGTAGCATTTGAAGATGAATTTGATATAGAAATACCAGACCAGAAAATGAAGGAATTAGTAACGGTGGGTGATATTGTGGAATATCTTGAGAAAAATATATAAGACATGTTTATTTCGTCAGAAAGAAGTAGTAATAGAAGTTTTTACTATAAAATATGATTAAAATATCAAAATATATTGTTTAAATAAGTAAAAAGTGGAGCCCATATATGAGACTCCACTGGCTACTGACATCGCAAGTTTTCGTAGCACAACTACTTTTTTGCCCCTTGAAAATTAGATGAACTTTATCATATGCAAATATATATATCCTGCAAGAGGTGTGGACAATATAAATACACATTGAAACCAATAAATTTTTATGGTAAAATAAAAACAAATGGGAAAATTTATTAATAATAAAGAATTCACGTAAACAGGAGGTTTAAGATACAATGGAGCAGTATAAGCAGGAATTTATAGATTTTATGGTTGATTGCCATGTTTTAAAATTTGGCGATTTTACATTAAAGAGCGGAAGAAAATCACCATTTTTTATGAATGCGGGAGCATATGTTACAGGAACACAGCTTATGAAGCTTGGTGAATACTATGCAAAGGCAATTCATGAGACATATGGTGATGATTTTGATGTGCTTTTCGGACCTGCATACAAAGGAATTCCAATCAGTGTTGTAACAGCAGTTGCATATGCAAAACTTTATGGAAAAGAAGTGCGTTATTGCTCTGACCGTAAAGAAGAAAAAGACCATGGAGCTGATAAGGGAGGCTTCCTCGGAAGCAAGTTGCAGGATGGCGACAGAGTCATTATGATAGAAGATGTTACAACATCAGGAAAATCAATGGAAGAGACAGTTCCTAAAGTTCGTGGTGCAGCAGATGTAACAATTATCGGACTTATGGTTTCTCTTAACCGTATGGAAGTAGGACTTGGCGGCAAAGTAAGTGCACTTGATGAAATCAAAGAAAGATACGGATTTGAGACAAGTGCTATTGTAAACAATTGTTATTAATGATGACATCAAAGCTGCAATAGACAAATATTATGAAGAGTACGGAGTAAAATAAGCAGGATTTTGCTAAATTATTAGGTGTTTCGGTGAAAACATTACAGCGTTGGGACAGGGGTGAGAAAATTGCTAAAGAGCTTCAAGACGGAAATAAATCCGACACCAGATCAGAAAGTCAAAATTAACAAGACGATAGGCACCTGTCGATATATCTATAACTTCTATCTTAGCCACAACAAAGCCCTGTATGATAAAGGTGAAAAGTTTATGACCGGTAAGAGCTTTAGTGTATGGCTTAACAACGAATACATTCCAAATAATCCTGACAAAGCATGGATTAAAGAAGTATATTCAAAAGCTTTGAAAAGGTCTATAGAAGATGGATGTACTGCATTTACAAGATTTTTTAAACATCAAAGTGCTTTTCCAAATTTTAAAAAGAGAGGGAAATCTGATGTAAAGATGTATTTCGTTAAGAACAATCCAAAAGATTGTAAATGTGAAAGACATAGGTTAAACATACCTACTCTGGGGTGGGTGCGTATTAAAGAAAAAGGCTATATTCCAACTACTAAGGATGGTTGGAAAATTAAAAGTGGCACAGTGTCTGTTAAGGCTGGCAGATATTATGTATCAGTCCTAGTAGAAGTCCCCGATGTGAATATTAGAAACAATACTAACGATGGTATCGGCGTTGACTTGGGAGTGAAAGATATGGCGGTTATCTCTAATGGCAAGATATACAAGAACATCAATAAGTCAGCAAGATTAAAGAAATTAGAGAAGCAGCTACGCAGAGAACAGCGATGTCTCTCTCGTAAATATGAAAATTTAAAGAAAGGAGAGTCCACTCAAAGAAATATACAAAAACAGAGGCTTAAAGTACAGAAACTTCATCATAAGATAGACAATATCCGTACTGATTATATCAATAAAACAATCGCTGAGATAGTGAAAACCAAACCATCTTATATTACGATTGAAGATTTGAATGTATCAGGTATGATGAAAAATAAGCATCTTTCAAAAGCTGTTGCATCACAAAAGTTCTATGAATTCAGAATAAAGTTAAAAGATAAATGCGATGATAACGGTATTGAACTAAGAGTTGTAGACAGATGGTATCCATCATCAAAAATTTGCCATTGCTGCGGCAATATCAAGAAAGACTTAAAACTTTCAGATAGGATATATCGTTGCAAGTGTGGTTATGTCGAAGATAGAGATTTTAATGCAAGTCTTAATTTAAGAGATGCTGTAACTTATGAGGTTGCATAGACAAACGCAAACATAAGTATGTACCGATGGCTTAGTCGGGAATTAACGACTGTGGAGTGTACATTGTTGTTCCAACATTGGAACTTGTGAGTAGCGTGTTGCTTGCAATCGTCAAAACATGCACAATGAAGCAGTAAGAAGTATCCGTGAGGACTTCAATTTCTCAATGTGCTTGAGTATATTTAAACACATTTTGAGTGGCAGGAGTGTTATGGACGAAAAGTTATATAAAAAAGTAAAAGGAATAGGAGCATCAAATCTTGCATTTGGAATTATCACACTTGTGTTTGGTATTACAGCAGGAGTTATGCTTATAGTTAATGGTGCAAGACTTCTTGCACACAAATCCGACAGCCTTATATAAAGAGGTCTGCATGAAAAACAGAAAAATAAAAAGTATTTTTAAATGGAGTGCATTTTTAATCTATATTGTGGCACTTATTTATTTTGTGTTTTTTGCAGAGATGCTTGGAAGGGCAGATGTACCTGTTAATTACAGGTACAATCTTGTGCCGTTTAAAGAAATAAAAAGATTTATCATATATTACAGACAAATAGGGATTAATGCGGTTATTCTCAATCTGGCAGGAAATGTAGTGGCATTTATGCCATTTGGATTTTTTCTGCCGCTTGTTTCAGAACATAAGATAAAGTTTTTCAAGGTTTTTATAACTGCATTTTCTCTTAGTCTGTCAATAGAACTTATCCAGCTTATATCGAAGGTTGGCAGCTGTGATGTTGACGACCTTATACTTAATACGCTTGGTGGTCTTCTGGGGTATTGGTGTTTCTGCATATATAAAAATATGAATAGAGCATACAAAAAAAGTAAAGAACAGGGAAAAAGGTAAAAGAATGAAATTATTTAATAAATACAAATTTTCCGATAAGAGCCAGACACTTGGCGGTACAATTTCAACCGTAATGGGGGTCGCTGCATTAAGCTGCCTGCTTTACGGTGTTTTTGTAGCATTTAAAAAGAGCGGTGAAGCCGGACTTGAAGTGGGAAGTCTTGGACTTATGGCTCTTATGCTGTCAGTAATTGGGACAGTAATCGGATTATTAAGTTTTAAAGAATATGATAAATTTTATACATTATCAAAAATCGGTTCAATGTTATGCGGTATCATAGCGGTATTTATGATGGCAGTATTTGTCATGGGTCTTGGTTTTTAAAGTAAATGCATTAAGGAGGCAGTAAAAGTTGTTTGACGATAATCTCATCGAACGTTTTGAATTGGCATCTGAAAGAATTAAAGAGATAAAAACAGCCGGCGGTGCGTGTAGTGATGGCAGATTCAGCGATTATTTCTGCAAAATGTCGGAGTTTATTATTTCGATGACGGAACTTTTTGGCAAAGTTAAAAATAATGAATTTGAAGATTATACATTTAATCAGCTTTCAGAGTTTAATAAATCATTATATGAAGATATACTTGAAAAAAATTATGACAAAAGCTATGCAAATCCTGTTTATGCCGTAAAGGTGATGGGACTTGAATATGGCAGGATGCTGTCATTTCTTTATGTTGAATTAAGAGGAATGATTGCATATGCATATGAATTAAGAATTGCAGAGATGACAGTGCTTATGGAGCTTTTTGTTGAGATTTACTGTTCATTTGAATCAGAGACACCTGACAGCACATCGCTAAGAGATATAATATACTGGTATGTAAGTGATTACAGTGATGATTTTGTTGAGTACAGAGTCCGTGAGCAGATAGATACTTCACTGTCATTTGCAACGGATATTATAATGAATGAAAATCTTGATGACATAAGATATCTCTATAAATTTGGCGAATATATCACAGATAATGAAATTATGACTGCAACATATCTTAACAGTCTTCCTGACGAAAAGATTAGTGCGATGGCACATACATTTACAGAGGGATACCGCAAAGGTTTTGAGCTTACTGGCAAAGACATAAGCAGGAAGAAAACAGTTAATATAAGATACTGTCTGGGATTTGAGCGTCTTGTGCGTGAGGAGATTAAGCAGTTTGAAGAAATTGGGCTTAAAACAACAATATACCGTGCCGCAGTTAATACAATAAACAAGCGTATGCATATAAAAATAGGATATTATGGAACAAGTCCGAATAAACAGATGGAATATGATCATAGGTTTGATAACGGAATATATCTGGATGCTGCATTTATAGAAAGAAAGCTTGGTGCATTAAAGTTTGCCTATGAGAAAAATAAAGAGAAAGCATCAGTATTCGGCGGTCCTGCTGTTATGGAAGTTTTCGGGGAAGAGCCGTTTGAACCTGAAAACAGGACGGAGTGTATGACACTTGATGATAAACAGCGTGCATTATCAGTAAAATATGACAGGGAATCTTCAGAGATAGTCAATAATTATATAAAAGGAGAGGAACGCAGTTTTACAATAATTGCATATCCGATTCCTGAAATAGGAAAAGATTACGAAAAAATATTTGATGAGACTGTTAAAATAAATACGCTTGACTATGATGTGTATTGTAAAATCCAGAAAAATATTATTGATGCACTCGATAAGGCTGATTATGTAGAAGTTAAAGGCATGAATGGCAATAAGACAGATATATGTGTCAATCTTATGAAAAAGACGAACACTGAAAAGCAGACAGTATTTGAAAACTGCCTTGCTGATGTAAATATACCGCTTGGAGAAGTGTTTACCTCACCAGTGCTTGCAAAAACAAATGGCGTAATCAATGTAAGTGAAGTGTATCTTAATGATTTAAAATTTAAAAATCTTTCAGTTACATTAAAAGACGGAATGGTCGCAGATTATACATGTGATAATTTTGCTGACGAAGAAAAAAACAGGGAGTTTTTTAAGGAAAATGTATTGTATAACCATGAGACACTGCCAATAGGTGAGTTCGCAATTGGAACAAATACAACAGCATATGTAATGGCAAACAAATATGATATTGTATATAAGCTTCCGATTCTTATAGTAGAGAAGATGGGGCCGCATTTTGCACTTGGTGATACATGTTATTCAAGGTCTGAAGATATAAAGGTTTACAATCCTGACGGAAAAGAAATTATTTCAAAAGAAAATGAGATTTCATTATTAAGAAAAACACAGCCGGAAAAAGCGTATTTTAACTGCCATACTGATATAACAATCCCTTATGAGGAAATTGGAAGCATAACAGCGGTTGAAATTGACGGCAAAAGAACCGATATAATCAGAAACGGAAGATTTGTACTTGAAGGATGTGAAGAATTGAATCGTCCGTTTGAAAAATAAAACTGTAGTTTTATAATAAGTGATTAAGCAAAAAGTTGCGTTTATATTAATAGAGAGTTATAATATAACAATAAAATATAAATCCAATGGGGTGATTTTATGAGAATTCAAGATTTTTGTGACATGAAGAAATTTGAAGAAATTATGAGTAATTGGGCGAAAAGCACAGGACTTGCGACGGTTGCAGTCGGAGATGACGGCAAGTATATAAGTGAGTGCTATAATTTTACTGACTTTTGTATTAAACTCACAAGAGGAAGCAATGAAGGACGTAGAAGATGTGAAAAGTGTGACCGCGAAGGAAAAGGCGTATATCCGTGTCATGCAGGTCTTATTGATTTTGGTATTCCGATTACACTTGATGACGGAACTGTACTTGGAAACATAATAGGCGGACAGGTTCTCCCAGAACATCCGGATGAGGATAAGTTCAGAAAAGTCGCTGATGAAATCGGCGTTGACCAGGACAAGTACATTGAGGCACTTGGACAAGTTAATGTTAAGACAAGAGAAGAGATTGAGGCGGCAGCTAACCTTCTCGGTGATGTAATTAACATGTATGTGAGAGCCTGTTATTCATCAGCACGCAGTGAGAGAATACTTGATAATCTGAAGAATGGTATCAAAGATGCTGCAGAACAGATTGAAGTTGCCAATGATAATACGAAACAGATAGAGTCATTTGGACATAAACAGAAGATACTTGCCCTTAATGCAAGTATAGAGGCTGCAAGAGCAGGCGAAGCAGGTAAGGGATTTGCTGTAGTTGCAGAGGAAGTACAGAAACTTGCACAGGGTATGTCTGTAGTAAGTGTTAATATCAGAAAAGCTCTTGATGAGGTTACACAGACGATTAATAAACTTAATCAGTGATAAGTACATAAGTACAATATGTTTTAATAATAATCAGTTAAACTTATAATCGGATGGAGAACAATGGCTGGAAAGATTAGTAAAGACAAGAAAAAATATATTATAGCCGGTATTTCGGGAATTTTAGTAATTATATTGATATTAACGGCATATAGTATTAATAGTGCAAAAAATGATAAAAAACCGACAACAGATGTAAGCGTTGAAGATTCTGACAAAAAAGTTAAAAGTCAATCATCTGCATCATCAGATGGAGGACGTGTTGCATCTACGGTAGAGATTGAATTTGAAGACAGTGCAGTTCTTGTCGGAACAAGATTTAAAGTGACAGCCATTGTTACACCATCAGATACAGATAAAGCATTACTCTGGAGCAGTAGTGATGATTCTGTTTTTTCAGTTGATGAAAATGGAATTGTAACAGTAAAAGGCATGGGTAATGCAGTTCTTACGGCAACTGTGGGAACAGTATCGGATGCGGTTGTTATCGAAGGAATAACAGACGCTGCCACAGGCTCATCAGAAAATCTTCCTGTATTCATAGCTGATTCATATGATTCTTCATATACTGTGTCAGGTTCATCCGGTAACAGGACAGGCACACAGGCAACAGGCAGCGGTTCATCTTCATATCAGGGCAGTTCAGAAAATGGCAGCAGCTATCAGGGAACTTCAGGTACATCAGGTGGACAGACGGCTTCTGGCGGACAGAATTCAGGCTCTGACTATACGGATTCATCAGGAAATGCATGGTCAGATAATTCTGGCAGTAATAATTCAGGCAATCAGAATCAGGACAACGGAGGTAATAATAATTCAGGCAGTCAGGATTCAGGTAATACAGATAATGGCTCATCAGGTGGACAGACAAGCAGCACAATAGGTGAGAGTCTTCCGGCACTTGGTTTTAACCATATGATGAGTAATGTATACGTTTATGAAGAAGGAAACAACTATTACGGCGAGGTAATAACCCAGCCTAATGTTGCTATTATATATATTATGCAGAGAAGTTCGGGATTTGATAATGTTATAAATCAGGTACTTCAAAGACTTGTTCCGGGAGGAGCATCGCAAATCTGGAACAACTATTCTACAGCAACAACAGATAAAACATTTACAATAAATGACAGAAAAATAAGAATAGTAATGCCTAAGGGCGGCGGCCATTCGCAAATTGTAATATACAATTAGCTGGTGGTGTGTTATAATGTCGAAAGTAAAACCAAAAATCACAGAAATGTGAGTATGGAGGTATTTGGTGTTAAACGAAAATAAAATAAAAATGATGACAAAAATGGCAATATATGAAAAAAATCAGGGCAGGCAGATGTTAAAGAATGCCAGATATTATAAAGGTGATTATATTGCATTAAGCGTATTGAAAAGTACAATAGCAACGACATTTGCATATATAATAGTTTTTTTAATGTATATATTGTGTGATGTCGAAAAACTTGTCGCAGATATTAACAGTCTTGATTATGCAGCCATGGGAAAGAAGATGGCTTTATATTATGTAATTATGCTTGTTGTGTTCGCTGTTATTTCTGGTGCAGTCAGTGCATATAAGTACGACCATTCACGCAGTGGAATGAAGAAATATTTTTCAAGACTTAACAAACTTGAAAGATTCTATAACGGACAAAAAAACAGAAAGTAACGGAGGACCCATGATGACTTTTTTATTGGAGTTAAAGGATAATATCAACAAATTTTACAATAAACATAATGTATATCTTGTCCCTGCACTTAAATTTGTAGTGGCATTTATATCATTTCTGCTTCTTAATGTGCAGATAGGATATATGACAGTATTAAAAAATCCTCTTATTGCACTTGCTGTGTCAATAATATGTGCATTTCTCCCAAGCGGATTTACAGTTGTTGCACTTTCAATATTTATGCTTGCACACCTGTATGCCATATCAGCAGAATTTGCGGTAATTTCATTATGTATTGTACTTGTTATGTATCTTCTCTATTTCAGATTTGCACCTAAACAGGGATACATTCTCATATTCACAGTTATTTTATGCTGGTGTAAGATTCCGGAAGCAATTCCTGTTGCGGTAGCTCTTGGAGCCGGACTTACATCATTCATACCTGTTTCGTTTGGCGTGATTATATATTATATAATCAAGACAGCAAGTGCTTATGAAACAGCAATAACTAACTCATCTGTGGCAGACAGCATGCAGCAGATATCTTATATTGTAGAAAGTTTTTTCAATAACAAAAGCTGTCTTATTTTTGTAATTGCATTTACAGTTGCAATAATCATTACGTATATAATTAAGAGACTTTCAGTTGACAATGCATGGACATATGCAATTGCAGTTGGTACAGTTTCAGAATTTATAATATTGATAGTTGGAAGCCTTGCATTAAATGCAAAGATTAATATTGTATTTATGATTATAGGTATTATTATTGGAGCAGTTGCTGCATATATCTGTAAGGTTGTATTTTTTAGTGTTGATTATAAGAGAACTGAATATGTGCAGTATGAAGATGATGAATACTATTATTATGTAAAAGCAGTTCCAAAAATCAGCCTCGTTAATGAAAATGTCAAAGTTAAGCAGATTAATGCAAGAAAGACAAGAAAAACAAGTGATTTAAGTGATATAAGAAGAGCAGCAGATAAGAATGCAGCTACATTGGAAACTGATGATGGCGATATAACATTTTATGATAAATAATATTTAACAGAATAATAAAAGCGAAGGGAGTGAAGATATGACAGCGGTTAATAATTTTATACAAAATTATTTGTCTAACCTGTATATACCCCGTATTACATGGACAGATATAATAGAGATTTTTATTATAGCATTTGTTCTGTACAGCTTTCTTGTATGGATTAAGAATACAAAAGCATGGGCGTTATTAAAGGGTATTATAATTGTCGTACTTTTCGCTCTTTTTGCATATATTCTTAATCTCAGAACGATTCTGTGGATAGCAGGAAAGACAATAAGTGTTGGTATTATAGCACTTGTAATTATATTCCAGCCTGAATTAAGGCGTGCTCTGGAACAGCTGGGAAGAAAAAAACTTGTGCTTAATTTCTTTAATTTTGGCGACAGTCATGAAAAAGATGAAAGATATAGCTCAAAGACAGCAGATGAGATTGTCCGTGCTGCATATGAAATGGGAGCAGTAAAGACAGGTGCTCTTATTGTTATAGAACAGGATATGATGCTTGATGAATATGTAAGAACGGGCATAAATGTTGACGGAATTGTGACGAGCCAGCTTCTTATAAATATTTTTGAACATAATACACCGCTTCATGATGGTGCTGTTATTATTAGAGGAAACAGGGTTGTGGCGGCAACATGTTATCTTCCGCTTTCTGATAATGTTAATCTTAGTAAAGAGCTTGGAACAAGACACAGAGCTGGAGTTGGAATAAGTGAAGTGACAGACAGCATGACAATTATTGTCTCAGAAGAAACAGGTGCTGTATCAGTAGCTGTCGGAGGAGAACTTATAAGAGATATAGATGAACATTCACTGCGTAACAAACTGGAATATTTAAGAAAGAGGACAATAGATGTAAAGTCTTTCAAAATATGGAGAGGAAGAATAAAGAATGAAGGAAAAAATATTTAACAACTTTTCTCTTAAAATCCTTTCAGTGTTATGTGCAATCGTTTTGTGGGCTGTTATAGTCAATATATATGACCCGACAACGAGTGTTACAATAAGTAATGTGAATGTAGAACTTATCAATGCACAAAGTCTTACTGATAAGGATTATACCTATGAAGTTGTGGACGGAAGCAAAATATCAGTATATCTTAGCGGACCTAAAAGTGTAATTACTGACATTAAGTCAAGTGATATAGTTGCAACTGCAGATTTGAGTAAAATATCAGCATTTGCCGATTATGTTGACATTGATGTAAAAGTAGTAAAAGATGGCAAAGAAGTTACAGGAATTGAAGTTACACCAAGAACAACGGCCGTAAAGCTTGATATTGAGAACAGGCTTACAAAGGAATATACAATTGAGACAGATACTGAAGGAATGCCTGCAGACGGATATGTGCTTACATCAGTAAGTGTTACACCTACAACTGTAAAAGTTACAGGACCGTCATCAATTGTAGAAAATATTGACAAAGTTAAGGCTGTGTGTGATATTAGTGGTGCATATTCCAATGTTAACAGTACAGCTAAGCTTACGGCATATGCGGCAGATGGAAGCCAGATAAATGAGGAAGTTTTTTCATTTTCAAAAAGCGATGTAGATTATACAGCACTGATAAGTGCCCATAAGATAGTTAATGTGAGATGTGCAGGTACAACCGGAACAGTTAAAGACGGATATATGATTATGGGAATTGAACTTAGCACAGATAAGGCTGAACTTATCGGTGATGTTAATACACTTAACAACATTTCTGAGATAGTTATACCTGAGAGTGCAATTAATGTTGATAATATTGATTCGTCAAGAAACTATACGGTATGGCTTTCTGACTATATAAGTCAGGATTTAAAAGTAAAATCTGAAAACAAGCTAAATATTAAAGTTAAAGTGGCTGATTTAAACAGCCGCGAGTTTTCATTTGACACATCGAAGATTACATTTAATAATATAAAGACAGGATATCATGTTACAATAGATGATGATTCTGTTATGTCAATAGTCATAAGCGGTGAGGGCAGTGTTCTTGATTCGATTTCAGGAGATAATATAAAAGGAACAACAAACCTTACGGCTTTATCGGCGGGAAGACATACTGTTTTTGTTAACTTTACAGTACCGGATGGTTGTAAAGTTGTAGGAGAATATAAGATACAGGTTCTTATAGAAGCAGACAAACAGCAGGAAACAACATCTGCTGCTTCAAATTAATGCGGTATAAGTATACAGGAGGTTGAAAAATGTTAAAGCAGACTATATTAGTAGACAGTCCGTTGGGAATTCATCTGCGTCCGGCTACAGCAATGTGTGATCAGGCGATTAAATATAAATCGAAGATTTCATTTAATTATGGCGATGGCAAAACTGCGAATGCAAAAAGCGTAATATCAATACTTGCTTCAAGTGTCAAATGTGGGCAGGAAATTGTGCTTGAAGCTGACGGCGAAGATGAAGAAGAAGCAATAAATGCTGTAGCACAGGCATTTAAAGAATCACTCAAAAATGATTAATAATAATTAAGAATGGAGGATAATAAAATGGGCTATATGGAAACTTATAAGTCTTGGTGCGATAATGAATATTTTGATGAGGCAACAAGAGATGAATTAAAATCTATAGCTGGTAATGAAGCGGAGATAGAAGATCGTTTTTATAAAGATCTTGAATTTGGTACAGGCGGTCTTAGAGGTGTAATTGGAAATGGTACAAACAGAATGAATGTTTATACTGTAAGAAAGGCAACACAGGGACTTGCTAATTTTATTATAAAGGATAATGCAGCAGACAGAGGTGTGGCTATTGCATACGATTCAAGAAGAATGTCAAAGGAATTTGCAGACGAAGCAGCACTCTGCCTTAATGCAAATGGTATCAAAGCATACATATTCCCTACATTAAGACCTACACCAGAGCTTTCATTTGCATTAAGAGAGCTTCATTGTATAGCTGGTATTGTTGTTACAGCAAGCCACAATCCTCCTGAATATAATGGATACAAAGTATATTGGGAAGATGGTGCACAGATTACAGCACCTAAGGATTCACAGATTATATCAGAAGTTAAAGCAGTTACAGATTATAATACAGTAAAGACAATGGATATTGATGCTGCAAGAGTTGCAGGTCTTTACAATGTAATCGGATATGATATGGATGATAATTACATGGCTGCACTTAAAAAGATGAGCCTTAATGGAGATATTATCAAGCAGGTTGCAGATGATATCAAGATTGTATACACACCATTTAATGGTACAGGTAATGTGCCTGTAAGAAGAATTTTAAGAGAGCTTGGATTTAAGAATGTATACGTTGTTCCTGAACAGGAAAAACCTGATCCAAACTTTACAACACTTGAATATCCTAACCCTGAAGACCCTAAGGCATTTACATATGCATTAAAGCTTGCAAAAGAAGTCGATGCAGATATTATTCTTGCAACAGACCCTGATGCAGACAGACTTGGTGTATATTCTAAAGATGTTAAGAGTGGTGAATACAAGTCATTTACAGGTAACATGTCAGGTATGCTTATTGCAGAATATCTTCTTTCACAGAGGAAAGAACGCGGTCTTATCCATAAAAATGGTGCATTTGTTAAGACTATTGTTTCAACAAATATGGCTGATGCAATTGCAAAAGAATACAATGTAAAGCTTATAGAAGTTCTTACAGGATTTAAGTTTATCGGTGAACAGATTAAATTCTTTGAACAGCAGCATACATATGAGTATGAATTTGGTTTTGAGGAAAGTTATGGCTGCCTTGTAGGTACACATGCAAGAGATAAAGATGCCGTAGTTGCTGTTATGGCACTTTGTGAAGCAGCTGCTTATTATAAGACAAAAGGTCTTACACTCTGGGATCAGATGATTAATATCTTTGAAAAATATGGATATTATAAAGAAGGCCAGAAGGCAATCACAATGAAAGGTGCTGAAGGTGCCGCTCATATTGCCAAGATGATGGATGATTTAAGAAACAACCCACCAAAGAAATTTGGCAGATGGGATGTTCTTGAGACAAGAGATTATAAGAATGATGAGTGCATAGTTCTTGCAACTGGAGAGAAACACAGCACAGGTCTTCCTAATTCTAATGTATTATATTATGATTTATCAGATAATGCATGGTGTTGTGCAAGACCTTCAGGTACAGAACCTAAGATTAAGTTCTATATGGGTGTAAAAGGTTCAAGCCTTGAGGATGCTCAGAGCATGCTTGACGAACTTACAAAAGCAGTTATGGAAAAAATAGGACAGTAAAGTTCAGAATTTTTTAATAAGTAAAACACAATATGAACACATTTCGTTGTTAGTATACATATACAGACAAGGAAATGTGTTCTTCTTATATAATTACATGTATTATACAGAACATATTTTAAAGGAAGGAGTAAGGTAAAATGTACGATAATGATTTAGATAATAATAATACATCATCAGGTGTAACAGGAAGCGAATCACAGAATTCGCAGGAAAGTACAGAATACAGATATACGTCAGGAAGCATGCCATACAATGATAATTCATACAATTCATCATATAATAACAATACATGGAATTCCAATAATGGCGGTTATTATTCAAATACTAACTATTCAAACACTACGGGCAACACTAATTATAATAAAAAGAAAAACAAGACAGACAAAAAAGGAATCGGAAAGAGAATTGCAGCAATTGCATTGTCAGCAGTTTTATTTGGTGTAATTGCCGGTGGTACAATGTATGGCGTCAACTATGCGGCTAATAAAATAAACCCTGTCAATAATAATTCTAATGTAGAAATACCAATAGTATCAAGCAGTGTATCATCAACATCAGGAACAGTTAACGATGAAAGTTCGGCATACAATGTAAAGATGGATGTTGCAGCAGTTGCTAATGCAGCAATGCCGGCAATGGTTGCATTACAGGGTACAACAACAGTTTCAGGAAGCTCATCATCAATATTTGGATATGGACAGAGTTATGAGGCAACAACAAGTGGAACAGGTATAATTGTTGGTAAAAGTGATACAGAACTGCTTCTTCTTACAAATGCACATGTAATAGATGGTGTAAGCAACTTAAAGTGTACATTTGTGGATGGTGAATCAGTAAACTGTACAGTAAAAGGCTCTAAATCAGATAAAGATATTGCAGTAGTTGCAGTTAATCTCAGTGATATAAAGAGTTCAACAATCAATCAGATTTCAATTGCTGAACTTGGTGATTCTGATGATGTTACACTAGGTCAGGAGGTTGTAGCCATCGGTAATGCACTTGGTGAAGGCCAATCAGTAACAAATGGTATAATAAGTGCCATGAATCGTTCAATAACAGTTAATAATGTAACATTTGATGGCCTTTTCATGACAAATGCAGCAATTAACTCAGGAAACAGTGGCGGTGCATTACTTAATGCAGACGGACGTGTAATTGGTATTAACTTTGCAAAGACATCAGAAGATGGTGTTGAAGGCATGGCATATTCAATTCCTGTTTCAAATGTAAAAGACCTTATAAATTCACTTATGAACAGAGAGACAAGAACAAAGGTTGCTGATTCTGAAGCATCATATCTTGGTATTTCAGGCGTTGATATAACAAGTACAATTTCACAGTATTACAAGTATCCACAGGGAGTACAGATTCGTTCAGTTGCATCAGGTTCTGCAGCAGAAAAGGCTGGTCTTGGTCAGTATGATATAATTGTAAGCTTTGATGATGAGTCAATATCATCAATGTCAGAACTCCAGAATACAATGCAATATTATAAAGCTGGTGAAACAGTTACAATAAAATATTATCATCCTGAAGGCACTCAGTACGTATTAAAATCTGTAGATGTTACACTTGGAAAGAAAAACTGATAAAATACATCCGTCTACAGGAAATGGTTAAAAATCAAAAATAAAGAATAAAGAATAAGAAGGATACATCAACCGGCAGGCATATATGCGGTGCAGGGCATGTATCCTTCTTCTTTTAACTTTTATTTTAGAAAGATTTTATTGATATATATAGAAGCAAAATGTATACTTTATAATATACATAAGAAATCGGGAGGACAATATTATGCAGGATAATAAAGATAATAACAATGTTAATGATATAGATAATAAAAATGCAGATAATTCTACAGATACATCCACAACAGAAAAAAAGGATGAGTATGAAAAAGTATGTTATGTATGTCATCGTACAGAAAGCCGGGCAGGCAAGATGATAAATATGGGCAATAATATATACATATGCCCTGACTGTATGCAGCGTTCATTTGATGCTATTTATAACAGTGGTATTAATTATGATGATATGATGAAAAATATTTCCGGAATGGGCAATATTCCCGGAATGAATGGATTTATGTCTGGTGATATGAATGATAATATAAGCCAGAAACAGAAGATAAAAAAGAAGAATAATAAAGATGACAAAGATGAAAAAGAAGATATTGATTTAAAAAATATTCCGGCACCGCATGTGATAAAAGAGATGCTTGACCAGTATGTGGTAGGACAGGAACATGCCAAAAAAGTAATGTCTGTTGCTGTATACAATCACTATAAGAGAGTAGCATGCAAGGATACAGATGTTGAGATTGAAAAGTCAAACATGCTTATGATAGGACCGACAGGTTCAGGAAAGACTTATCTTGTAAAAACACTCGCAAAGCTTCTTTCAGTGCCGCTTGCCATTGCAGATGCTACATCACTTACAGAGGCAGGTTATATTGGTGATGATATAGAAAGTGTTGTTTCAAAACTTCTTGCGGCGGCAGATAATGATGTTGAGAGAGCAGAACATGGTATAATCTTTATCGATGAGATTGATAAGATAGCAAAGAAAAAAGAGACAAGAAGCCGTGATGTAAGCGGTGAATCAGTACAGCAGGGAATGCTCAAACTTCTCGAGGGAAGTGATATAGAAGTTCCTGTTGGAGCGACAAGCAAGAATGCGATGGTTCCACTCGTTACAGTCAATACAAAAAATATTTTATTTATTTGTGGAGGTGCATTCCCTGACCTTGAAGATATAATAAAAGAAAGACTCAATCATCAGGGGTCAATAGGATTTACTGCTGATTTGAAGGATAAGTACGATAATGACAGCAATCTCTGCCAGCAGGTAACAGTAGACGATTTAAGAAATTATGGCATGATTCCGGAATTTCTTGGCAGACTGCCTGTGGTATTTGCACTTGAAAGTCTTACAAAACCTATGCTTATTGAGATAATGAGAGAACCTAAAAATGCAATATTAAAGCAGTATGAGAAGCTTCTTGAACTTGATGAAGTCAAGCTTGAGTTTGATGATGCTGCACTTAATGCCATTGCAGATAAAGCTATGGAGAAAAAGACAGGTGCCAGAGCACTGCGTTCAATAATAGAAGATTATATGCTCGATATAATGTATGAAATACCTAAAGATAATAACATAGGAAAAGTTGTTATAACAGGAGATTATATATTAAAAAAGGGTGCCCCGGTTATACAGATGCGTGGATACGAAACACCGCTGATAGAATCACATGAATAATAACAGGGATATATGAATATAATAGATTAAATTATATATAGCGGCCGGATATATGGATATGACATGTGACGCACTTGTTAAATCACAGGAAATTATGGATTTTATCATATATAACAATCCATGGTACTATAATCCGTCAGATAAAATAGAAAACGCATGCGTAATTGAAGTGGATGAGAACTTTTCAATTGGATATGGAAAGCTTTCAGGTGATATGAAAATGAGCATAAGCAATCTTGGATATCAGACAATACCTAAGCTATATGGAATAATGGATACATCAAGTATGGATGCGGCTGGTATTACGTCTTCGTTAAACCAGCCGTTTCTTAATGTCCGCGGACAGGGTGTAATTATGGGAATTGTTGATACCGGAATAGATTATACACATGAAGCATTCAAGAAAAGCTCAAATGTCAGCCGTATAGCTGTAATATGGGACCAGACGGGTGAGTGGAATAATACAGAAAATCAAGAGAGCAGAAGCGACTATGTTAGCAGTGTATACAAATATGGGAGAGTCTTTACTAATGAAGAGATAAATGCAGCACTCAAAGCACAGTCTGACGGCGGGAATCCTTATGAATATGTTCCAGAAAAAGATACTGACGGTCATGGCACTTTTATAGCCGGTATTGCAGCAGGAAGCCAGACAGATGAATTCTGTGGAGCAGCACCGGAGTGTGAACTGGCAGTCGTTAAACTTAAAGAGGCAAAAGATTATCTTAAAGAATATTTTCTTGTAAACAGAGAGACAGCAGTATTTGAAGAGACAGATATAATGCTTGGTGTACGGTTTCTGCTTGATTATGCTGCTAAAAGGAAAATGCCGCTTGTGATATGCTTCGGACTTGGAACAGGAAGCGGTCCAAGAACAGGTGCAACGCCATTGGCAAGTATGCTTAGTTTGGCTGCGATAAGAACAAATGTAGTAGTTGTTTCTTGTATGGGTAATGAAGCTGCAGGAAGAACACATATATCAGGTGAGGCACTTTCATCTGTATCACCATATACAATAGAATTAAATGTAGGTAAAAAAGAAAAAGGATTTTCAATGGAAATATGGGCAAATACGCTCGATGTGCTGTCAGTTTCAGTAATATCTCCGTCGGGCGAGAGTGTGCCAAGATTATCTGCAAGAACAGGCATGACAAACGTGTTAAAGTTTATATTTGAAAATTCACAGGTAGAAGTAGATTACAGAGTGGTAGATACATTATCAGGATATGAAGTGATATTTTTCAGATTTATTAATCCGGCACAGGGTGTATGGAAAATTAATGTATACAGCCTTACAAATATAAAGGGGAGTTTTAATGGATGGCTTCCGATTAATAATTTCCTGCAGTCAGACACGTTTTTTCTGAATTCTACGCCGGATACAACATTGACAGAACCAGCTGCAGAATCAAGAATTATAAGCATTGCATCATATAATCATCTGACAGGTGCTATAAGTATAGAGTCAGGCAGGGGATACAGTGCAGATAATGTTGTAAAACCTGAACTTGCAGCTCCTGGTGTTAATGTATATGGCCCACGCACCGGAGGAGGATACACATATAGAAGCGGAACCAGCATTGCGACGGCACATGCTGCAGGAGCAGCAGCACTGTTACTTACATGGGGCGTATATTACGGCAATGCAAAATATCTTGGAACAAATGACGTGAAATATATTCTTATTCGTGGAGCAGTAAGGGATGAGAGTGTAACATCTTCCGGCAGTGAAGAGTTTCCAAATAACATATGGGGATATGGCAGACTTAATCTGATAAATTCGTTTCTGGAACTCCGTGTGACATAAAGCTGTTTACTAAATCTGCTAATTGTAATAATATAATAAATGAAAAGTTTTGCGATAAAGCGGGCTTACGATAAAAAATAAGAATGCGGAAATGGAGAGCATAATGGAAAAAAAATACAAAGCACTTGCACTTGACCTGGATGGAACTTTGATGGACAGTAATAAGGAATTATCAGATGTTAATAAAAAGGCTGTCTGGGAAGCGATTGATGTGGGTACGGCAGTTATTCTTGCATCAGGCAGGCCGATGTTTGGCGTACTTCCTGTTGCACGTATGCTTGAACTGGAGAAACGCGGAGGCTATGTGCTTGCATATAACGGTGGCAATATATTGGATTGTAAGACAGGAAAACTTGTATATGAAAGATATGTTCCTAAGCAGTGCATTGAGGATATATGCATTGCTGCAAGAGAGTGTGATGTTGCACCATTGACATATTACAAAGACAAAGTTATATCTGAGAGAGCGGATGATGAATATGTAATAAAAGAGGCATTTTGTAACAGTGCAAGCATAATGCAGGTTGACAACATACCTGAATTTGTAGATTATCCTGTTTCAAAAGTTCTTGTTGTAGGAGAACACAAAAAGCTTCTTCCTGTAAAAGAAAAGCTGGAGAATAAATATTCCGACATACTTGAATTGTTTTTCTCAGAAGATTATTTTCTTGAAGTTGTACCAAAGAATGTAGGAAAAGATGCATCACTTGCAGAGCTTCTTTCGCAGCTTGGGATTAAAAGAGAAGAGCTTATCGCCTGTGGCGACGGACTTAATGATATTTCAATGATAAAATATGCAGGATTAGGGATAGCAATGAAAAATGCATATGACGAAGTGAAAAATAATGCAGATATGGTAACAGAGCTTACTAATGATGAAAATGCAGTGGCAGATGTTATCAACAGATTTATAATTAACAAGCAATAAATATGTCATTTAAAGATTATAAAAAAGACGATTCTGAATTGTAAACCAGAATCGTCTTTTTATATAGTAAGTTAAATATAAGATTTACTGTGCACTACCTGTTGCAGTCTCATTTTCAAGACTTTCAACATACTCATCAACATTGACTGTTTCATCATTGTAAATCATGTTCATAAGTTTGATTGCTATATTAACCGTGTCATAATCAGGAACAACAGTTGATGCATAGAATCCATATAAGTTACAGTAGTTAGACTGTGTTCTTCCGCTTACTGCATAAGACTGGACATTCCAAGGTGTCGAATCAGCAAGCTGGTCTTTTATAAGACCGGTAATCATGCTTGTTGGCATGTTGGTATATAAAACTTCTGTTGCAGCCTCAAGCACTGATGAATAACTTGTAAGTATAGAAGGTGAAGTAGCTTTGTTGATAATACCTGAAATAGCTGCCTGCTGGTTTCTTCCTCGCTGGAAATCGCCATTCATAAAGCACTGTCTCTCACGTACAAATGCAAGAGTCATTGCACCGTCACATTCATTTAAGCCTTTAACGAAATGATAATTTTCAGGAGCAGCATCATTACCGTTGGTAAATTCCACTTCAGAATCAATTGTAATGCCTCCGAGTGCATCGACAATCTTGACACATCCGTCAAAGTTAAGTTTCATAAAGTAATCAGCTTTAAAACCATAAAGGTCGTAAAGTGCATCAATAGAACCCTGAGTTCCGGCATTACCTGCATGTGTAAGTTTATCAATGCCTTTTCTTCCGTTTGCATCACTTATCGTAATATAATAATCACGAGGTGTAGAAATAAGAAGAACCTGTCTTGTCTCAGGATTAATCACTGCGAGAATATTAACATCACTTCGGCCTACATCAGATATATCGCCATATCCGTCATTTCCTGATATATATACAACAAAAGGTTCACCCTTTGATTTCTTTGCAGCTGTGTTTACAGTAGTCTTTGTAATAATCTTTATGTTGCCAAGAACTTTTGTCTTTGATGCAAAATCCGTATCTTCTTCAGACATGGAAGCACGCATCGCCTCAGTCATAAATATTGCTTTAATATCTTTATTTGAATAAAGAGCCTCAAGCAGATTATCCCATGATGTATATTTCTTTGTTGAAATGCTGGCATTATTTTCTGAATTAATCTGTTCTGCTGCTTTTGTCGAAAGCGTCTCTTCAATAGAACCGTTATATCCAAAAGTATATGAAAGAGCATCTTTTATAGAAGAAGCAGAGTCATGTTTAAGTACGATAACATCAACAACATCAGTCTCAATCTTCGTATTTGTAATATTGCCAAAAGCCCAGTTTACTTTTGAACCTACAAGGTATCCAAAAACTAAAATGACTGACATAAGAACCGATAAAAACTTACCGAAGTAGTGAGCTTTGGTAAACTGTGATGTAAAGTTGTATAACAGAATAAGAACAAGTATAACAATCATCATTATAAAGTATTTTGTAGGAAAAATATCCAATTTAAAAATCTCAAACAGGAAAAGGCCGGATATAACAAGCTCAACAAGAACGAGAAGCAATCCGATAAGAGCCATAACGCCACGTTTTTTTCTTCTTTTTTCCTTTTTGTTCAGATTTGTACTTTTTTTAAAGATATATTTCATATCTTTATTGGTCTTTGTGAAAAAGTTTGCCATAACAATCCCCTTTATCAATAGAAAGAATTTTAAAAATCTTAGCTGGTAATAATCGGCATAGATAAATTTAATTATACAACAAAAAATACAAATAACAATAAAAATAAACTAAATTTTATGGCTTTTTTACATTATAACATTAAGGTTTGATTACAGTGTGAAAACACCCGGAAACGTGGTAAGAATATATTGTATTTTCATAGTATTACGCACTTAATATTATTAAGTGAAATAATAGGACATGTATAAAAAACTAATTAAAATAATTAATTATTTAATAAAAACGGCAAAAAATTAAGTATACAACATAAAAAACTTGCAAAAATTAAGCATATTTAATATAATAACACCATAATATTTCGCTGCGGCGTTAAGAAAAGGAGTAAAAGATATTATGGGTTATGTTGATGAAGTCTTAGAAAAAGTATCTAAGAAAAATGCAGATCAGCCAGAATTTTTACAGGCAGTAAATGAGGTTCTTGAGTCATTAAGACCGGTTATCGATGCTAACGAGGAACTTTACAGAAAGAATGCAATTCTTGAAAGAATTACAGAACCTGACAGAGTTCTTATGTTCCGTGTACCTTGGGTAGATGACAAGGGTCAGGTACAGGTAAACAGAGGTTTCAGAGTACAGTTCAATAACTCTATCGGACCTTACAAGGGTGGTTTACGTTTACATCCATCTGTAAACCTTGGTATTATTAAGTTCTTAGGTTTTGAGCAGGTATTTAAGAACTCACTTACAAGCCTTCCTATTGGTGGTGGTAAAGGTGGTTCTGATTTCGATCCTAAGGGTAAGTCAGACAGAGAAATTATGGCATTCTGCCAGAGCTTCATGACAGAACTTTGCAAGTACATCGGTGCTGATGTCGATGTTCCTGCTGGTGATATCGGTACAGGTGCAAGAGAGATTGGTTTCATGTTCGGTCAGTACAAGAGAATCAGAGGTATGTACGAAGGCGTTCTTACAGGTAAGGGTCTTTCATACGGCGGTTCACTTGCCAGAACAGAAGCTACAGGTTATGGTCTCTTATACTTAACAGAAGAGCTTATGAAGTGTCATGGTGAATCACTTGAAGGCAAGACAATTGCTGTATCAGGTGCCGGTAACGTTGCTATCTATGCAATTGAAAAAGCTCAGCAGCTTGGTGCTAAGGTTGTTACATGTTCTGATTCAACAGGCTGGATTTATGATGAAGACGGTATTGATGTAGCTCTTCTTAAAGAAGTTAAGGAAGTTAAGAGAGCAAGACTTACAGAGTACGCAGCAGCAAGAAAGTCAGCTCAGTATCATGAGAAGAAGAACGGCGAACATGGCGTATGGACAGTTAAGTGTGATGTAGCTCTTCCATGTGCTACACAGAACGAACTTGATATTGAAGATGCTAAGCAGTTAGTAGCTAACGGTGTTAAGGTTGTTTGTGAGGGTGCTAACATGCCTACAACACTTGAAGCAACAAAGTATTTACAGGATAGCGGAGTATTATTCGTTTGCGGTAAGGCTTCTAATGCCGGTGGTGTTGCAACTTCAGCTCTTGAGATGAGCCAGAACAGCGAGAGACTCAGCTGGACATTTGAAGAAGTTGATGCTAAGTTAAAGACAATCATTGTAAATATCTATCATAACATTGATGATGCAGCTAAGAGATACAACATGGAAGGAAACTATGTAGCAGGTGCTAACATTGCAGGTTTCGAGAAGGTTGTAGATGCTATGCTTGCTCAGGGTGTTTGCTAATTCTTTAATATCTGATTAAGAGGCTGTCAGTATCAGCCAGGATATAAAATTTTAAAATACATAAAAGTCCCGTAGACAAATTCAAATCTGAGATTTGACAAATGTTTATGGGACTTTTATTATAGTTATTGCAATGGGTAAAGAGCTTTTTGATTAGAGAGGAGTGATTGTTGATGCCTAATATATTTGATGGAATACGAAAAATGTCAGACGAAGATGTCAGGCTTGAAATAGCCCTGATTACACAGACTAATCTTCTTAATGCTGCAAAAGAGACCGGTAATAAGCTGGTTAACTCGCTTGCAGATGCAGCCAATTCATTTATGCAGGCGTTCGCTTCATCTAAGTCTATAGATTATCAGATAGTGCGTGTTTCAGATATGGTACGAAAAAATATAAAACAGCTTCATGCTGATACAAGAAGTGAACTTGAAATACGGCTTAAAGAACTCATTGCACAAAAATGTGGGCTGACAGCACAGGAATCATTGACAGTAAGTGAGGAAAGACTTTCATTTCTGGCAGCAGCTGAAGCGGCAAAATTGTATAATATTACAAAATATGATACTCCTGCTAATAAAATAGAAAATGTCAGCATATACTATAACGAAGCATTTATTGCGGCATTACATCAGTGTCTTGTGCGTCAGGATGCAAAGGATGTTGCAGATACTGATTTGAGAATACAGAAAAGAATAGATGAAATATCTATAGAAGATAAGAGAGAATTACATAAAAGGCTTATGCCTAAAGAATTTTCGGGTAAAGGCATTGGAAGAATACTGAGATTAGAGAAAAAAACGACGTATTTAAAGGATGTCATACAGATACTTGGAGTACAGGTTTTTGATGAGATAGCTGCATATGTTACAGCAAGCGTCAATGTACTTAAAAGTTTCAAAAGAATATCATGTGCACTTATGGCACAGCTTGTATGGAAGGCAAAAAATGCATATGGTACAGGATTTGGCGTCAATGAAAAATCTCTGCCATCATATACTACGGAAGAAAACGGGGCGATGAAGCGAAAACAAATTACGGATTTTCATGCAATGCTAAAAGAGATACAGGCACAGAAGGCTGCAGTTGAAGAGTATGATAAAAAACTGGACAGGCTTTATGAGCTGGTTTCAAAGACAGGTGAAAAACTTCAGAGTGAAAAAGATTTACTTGAAAAAGAACGTGTGCAATTTGATAAACTTGCATCACAAAAAGATGAGTACAATGCAGGGAAACATTCTGAGAGTGACACAAAACTATATTATTCAGAAGTAAATAATACAAACAGACGCATTGGGCAATATGAGCAGTCTGTTTCAAAACTTGAGCAAAAAATGAAAGAACTTGATATATCAACAGGCGAGTGTGAAAATAACAAGGAAAATGCTGCAAAAGAGTCAGAGAGAATGGCAAAAGAGGCAGAATTGCGGGAACATGAACTTTCTGAGATTATAAAAAACAAATGGGGTGCATTTTATTATAAAATGACATTTGAAGATGAAGTATTTGTACAGGCTGTGAGACTTCTTACACTTGACGGAAGAATTGCAGTTGAAAGAATGATGAAAGAATTTCATGATACACCTGACAGTCAGGCATTTGATACACCCTCGTCATCCGGATGCATTATATGTGATACAGTGGCTGATGGTCAGGTAAAGTTATATCACGAAGGAACACATATAACTAAAATAGGAAAATAATAAATGAATATAATTGATGGTAAAAGTTATGAAAAAGCAATTGAATATATTAATTCGTTAAGCCAGTTTGTAGCGGGAACAGGCTGTGAAAGAGCGGAAAAACTTCTTGAAAGGCTCGGCAATCCACAGGATAAGCTCAAAGTAATACATGTTGCGGGAAGCAATGGCAAAGGTTCTGTATGTGCCTATCTTGCAGGTATTTTACAGGAAAACGGCTATAAGACCGGGCTGTTTACATCTCCGCATCTGATAGACGAACGTGAACGCATAAGAATTAATGGAATGATGATAACAAAAGAAGAATTTGCTGAGGCATATGCCAGGGTAAAAGCGGTGGAAGATGAACTTGGAAAAGGAAGCCTTGCATATTTTGATTATTTCTTAGGCATAGCATTTCTTGTTTTCCTGAAACAAAATGTTGATATCTGCGTCATAGAAACGGGACTTGGTGGAAGACTTGATGCGACCAATGCAGTTAAAAATCCTGTTCTTGATATAATAGCAACAATCAGTCTTGAGCATACAGCGATACTTGGCAATACAATAGAAAAGATAGCAGAAGAAAAGTCCGGCATAATAAAAAATAATGTTCCTGTTGTATTTATAAAAGATAAAAAAAGCGTGACAGATATAATAGAAAAAAATGCAGAGGATAATAATTGTGAAGCATATGGTGTGACACAAAAAGATTTTCAAATAATTAAAAACTACGGCTATTGTATTGATTTTTCGCTAAACAATATGTATTATAAGAATGATTGCTTTACAATTACAACCGGTGCCGTATATCAGGTCCAGAATTGTTCACTGGCACTTACGGCAGCTGAAGTGCTTAAAAAAACAGGAGTTGTAAAACTTGAGAGCAATGCAGTCCATAAGGCTGTCAAAAAAGTACAATGGCATGGCCGTATGGAACAGATAGCAGATAACATATATGTTGATGGAGCACACAATCCTGAAGGCATAGAAGCACTTATTTGTTCAGTAAGCCCGATTACCTGCGGCAGAAAGACGATACTGCTCTTTTCTGTTGTCAATGATAAAGATTATGACAGAATGATAAAGAGCATATGTGACAGTAATATGTTTGATTATTTTGTTATCGCAGGGATACAGGGAAAAAGGTGCCTGGATGACAGCTGTATAAGTGACACATTTAAGAAATATACGGACAAGCCTGTGATTGACAAAATAAATATAAAAGATGCATATGAGAGTGCAGCTGCACTGCGGCGTGATATTGATGGCGTGCTTTTTTGCACAGGTTCATTATATCTTGTCGGTGAGATAATGAGTATTATTAAATAATGGAGGAACAATATGATAGATTTTGATGAAGAAATTAAAAAATTCAAGCCAAGCCTTGAAGTAGAAGACGCAGAAGATGCGATTTATAATAATGATGTTCCTGATATAACAGATCTTATTAATAAAATTGTTGAGGATTTATCAGACAAGTAGGAGAAAAATAATGAGATGCTTTAAATGTAATGAAGTTCTTACAAAAGAAAGCCACTGCCCGAACTGCGGCATTGACGTTTCTATGTATAAGAAAGCTGTTATGGCTTCAAATGCATATTATAATCTCGGACTTTCAAAAGCAAAAGTAAGAGATTTGTCCGGTGCAGTAGAAAGCCTGAAGATGAGTATAACAATAAATAAAAAAAATATAGATGCAAGAAATCTTTTAGGACTTGTATATTGTGAGATGGGCGATGTTGTTGAAGCATTAAGCGAATGGGTTATAAGTAAAAATATCCAGCCTGATAATAACTGTGCAGAAGATTATATAACTGACATCCAGTCAAACCAGAATAAATTTGAGCTTGTTACTTCAACAATTAAGAAGTATAATCTGTCTCTCAGATATGCCAAAGAAGGTAATACCGATATGGCACAGATTCAGCTCAAAAAGGTGGTTTCACAGAATCCAAGACTTTTAAAGGCACAGCAGCTTCTTGCTCTTATTTATATAAAAGAAAAGGAATACAGCAAAGCCAGAAAATGTCTTGCTTCTGTATTGAGAGTTGATAGAAATAATACACTTGCACAGCTTTATATGCAGGCTATTGATGAAGAATTATCATCTAAAAAGAAAGAATCACAGTCATCATTGAAGAAGAGAAATAAAGATGATGATAGAAAGCCGTTAAGCGGTAATGATGTAATCCTTCCGCGTTCATCATATAAAGAGCCGAGCAATGGTGCCATAACGATTATAAATATACTTGTTGGTATTGCAATAGGAGCAGCATTGATATGGTTTCTTATCATACCGTCAAGATACAGGGGGCTTACATCAGAATATAATAAGAGCCTTCAGGAATACAGCGAACAGCTCTCATCTGGCAATGTAGAGCTTAATTCGCTTCAAAACCAGCTCGATTCTGTAAAGAAAGAAAAAGAATCGTTAGAGACACGTCTGTCACAGGTAAGCGGTGCAGACGGCAATAATAAGCTGTTGACTGCTGTTATAAAAGCAGCTAACTTATACATTTCAAATGATTCAACAGGTGCGGCAGAGGCTATTGCTGATGTTGATGTAAGTTCACTCCCTGTTGAAGAAGCAAAGACACTTTATAATACAATATCAGGTGCTACAATGATGAATGCGGCAAATGATTTGTATAACAGAGGAATGACGGCATATAACAAGGCTGACTACACAACGGCAGCAGATTTGCTTGTGAGAGCTTATAAGTGTGACAAGACAAAAGCCGATGCAGTTTTCTATGCGGCAAAGAGTTATGTTGCACTTAATCAGCCGGATAATGCTAAAAAATACTATCAAATTATAGCAGATGAATTCAAGAGCAGCGGATATGTAACAGAAGCACAGGCTTATGTACAGTCACACTGATGTTGAAAAATATACGTAAAAGAGAAGACCTGACAGGAATGAAATCCTGTCAGGTTTTTTGTTACGGAAAAATATAGTTATAATCAAATGGAGGTTGACAGGAATGCAGGAAGAACATGTTGCTGTTGCAGACGGAGAAAATGAAGTAAGGCACACAGATTATATTTACATGGTGTCGGATAAAATGCTTGTTATAAGCATGATAGCGGAACTTGACCATCATCTTGCGGATGAAATGAGAGAAGTGATTGATGATGTCATTGATGTAAGAGGCGTAGAAGATATAATATTTGATTTCAGCAGAATAAATTTTATGGATAGTGCCGGAATAGGTCTTATAATGGGACGGTACAGAAAAATCCATGAAAAAGGCCGGATATATGTTGCCGGTGCAGGGGAAGGAATATCAAGAATACTCCTTATTTCGGGACTTCATAAGCTTGTAGTTGTAAGCAGTGATGTAAATGATGCAGCGAAGAAAATATTAGAAGGTAAAAGGGGAAATTGAAATGAATAAAAATAGTAACAGCTTTGAAATTATATTTGATTCAAAATCCGAAAATGAAAGTTTTGCAAGAGTTGTTGTTGCGGCATTTTGTACAAGATTAGATCCGACATTAGAAGAAATATCTGATTTTAAAACAGCTGTTTCAGAGGCAGTCACTAATGCGATTATCCATGCCTATCCAAAAACAGGAGGCGATATTGAGGCGTATTTTAAAAGAGAAGATAAAAGAAAAATTATTAAAAAAAGAACAAGTAATATTACTTCTAAATAGAAGAGGATACTCTTCAGTAATAACCTGCAGGGACTGCGGTTATACTTTGAAATGCCCAAACTGTGATATTACCTATACTTATCATAAAAGTAGTAATAACCTAAAATGTCATTACTGTGGTAAATCAGTACCATTAAATAATAAATGCCCTAAATGTGGGGGAAAAAATGTCAAAGACTATGGTCTTGGTACTGAGAAACTAGAAGAAGAATTACATAAATTATATGACGCTAAAATAGTTAGAATGGATGTCGATACCACTAGTAAAAAAGGACAACATGAAAAAATAATTGAAGACTTTGGTAGTCATAAATATGATATCTTAATAGGTACTCAAATGATAGCTAAAGGCTTAGATTTTCCACTGGTAACTCTTGTGGGAGTAGTATCTGCTGACTCATCATTAATGGTACCAGACTTTAGAGCAGGAGAAAATACCTTCCAGTTACTTTCCCAAGTATCTGGTAGAGCGGGCCGTAGTACAAGTCCTGGTGAAGTAATAATCCAAAC
>OJMJ01000172.1_pt1 | contig 34433 bp, 30 predicted proteins | sample 1597181 | NCBI WGS metagenome assembly OJMJ01 (sample SAMEA2452126, study PRJEB22498) | human gut metagenome | biome: human feces; feature: human gut; material: feces | place: Australia | collected 2012
TATAGATCTATAAACCTAATTGGAAAAGTATCTGCTGGGAATCTTTGTTATGCTTACGAAGAAATAATAAACACTTATAAAATCCCTTCCAATATCCTATGTCCTTCTAAAAATTATTTTATTCTTGAAGTTAAAGGAGATAGTATGAATAAAATCTATCCCCCTGGTGATTTAATATTAATTGAAAGTACAAATTTAGTTAATAATGATGTTATTATTGAAAGTAATGGTATTGGAAGTTCTGGTGGTAGTATCTATGTAAACGATGTAATATCATGGTCTTCAGATACTATGTTGACATTAAGTTCATATAAATCTTTATATGTAAATTCTGAGATATCTTTCAGTGGTGACAAATCTGGGATTATTTTTATAGCAAATAGAGAAAATATATTGGAACCATATGATGGATATAATATTTATATTAACTCAAGAATTAATGGAAATGGCAATTATTCTATAGTCAATTTTAATAAAAAGCCTATATTTAGTAGGAATGGGAAAGTCTCTCTTGTAGGAGATTTGCCTGAAGTATGGATAGATGGAAAAAATTTTAAAATAATAAAAAATATCAGTAACTCAATTGAATCGTTCCCTATCAAGTAGACAGAAAATAATTCAAAGATTGAACTACTGACATTTTTATTAAGCAACAATAATATTACTATCTTCATTTACTTCATATTTTTTAATATTTTTTCTTCCAAATAATAAATTTAGTACTAAAGCAGTTATAGTTCCTATTGATATTCCTGATGAAAATACCATCTTAAGTCCTTCTGGAAGCTGTCCAATAAATTCTGGTCTAAAAGTAACACCTAAACCTAAACCAATAGATGTTGCAATTATTAATAAATTGGTATCATTAAGCTCTATTTTACTTAATGTTTTTATACCTGATGCAGCTACAGTACCAAACATAACTATACCAACTCCCCCTAAAACAGGTTGTGGTATTTCAGTTATTAAAGCTGAAATCTTAGGAAGAAACCCAAGTATAACTAATATAAAACCAGCCATAACTGCAACATGTCTACTAGCCACCTTTGTTAATGAAATAACTCCAACATTTTGGCTAAATGAAGTATTAGGAAATGATCCAAGTACTCCTCCAATAATACTTCCTATTCCATCTGCTAAGACACCTGCTCCTACTTGCTCTTCTTTCATCCCTATATTTGAACTTTCTCCAACAGCTTTTAAACATCCTACAGTTTCAATTGTAGTAACAAAGTATGCTGGTAAAAATGCTAATACAGCTTTTAAGTCAAATTTTACCCCATACTCAAATATTCTAGGAATAGATACCCAACTTGCTTCTTTAATAGACGTAAAATCAACCATTCCTAATGGTATACAAATTATATATCCTATAATCATTCCTATAAGTATAGAAGCACTACTTATCATTCCTTTTCCATAAATATTTAATATAAGTGTTATAATCAAAACAATCCCTGCAATACTTATATTTTTTAAATCTCCATAATTTACTGCCCCTGATCCACCTGCAGCCCAATCTATTGCTACTGGCAATAAAGTTAATCCAATTAAACATACAACTGTTCCTGTAACTAAAGGTGGAAATAATTTCATTAATGGTTTTATGAAAAAACTTAAAATTATTTCTAAAAATGCACCTAATATAGTTGCTCCAATTATTCCTGGTAAACCTAAAACAGTTCCTACTGAAATAGATGGTGATACAAAAGTAAAGTCAGTGCCCATTATACATGCTACCCTTGAACCAATTTTTCCTACACCCCTAGCTTGTATTATTGTTGCTAATCCAGAAGCTAATATAGTTGCACTTATTAATGCAGTTGTAGTTTTTACATCTAATCCAAGAGCACTTGCTATTACTAATGGAACAACTATTATTCCTCCAAATGCTGCAAATATATGCTGAATTCCAAATATAATTTTCTTTGAAATGCTCGGATTATCATCAACACCATAAACTAACTTAATGTTATCTAAATAACCTTGTTCATTACTCATTTTTTAACCATCTTCTTTCTTTTAAAAAATTATTATAATAAAGTAGCCATCGACACGCCCACCTCTAAGTATAAAACTTATAGCTTTGAATCTTTAAGTTCATTACTATAACTAGCTTTACAACTTCAAATATTTTATATCTTCCTAAAAATAAAAATAAAAGCAACACCTCAAATTAAATTTGAGGTGCTGCTTAAAATATAAATATTTAAATACTATTTATTATTTATAAACACAACTCCTCGTAGTCTGCATATTTAAGGTTAGCAGGTAGAAACTTTCGGACCATATTACCGATTATATACGAGATTATTTTACTCTATATACACATTATAGATACGAACATTTAATATGTCAATAATAAATTTCGTTTGTGTTTTCTTGTTTATTCCATATTTGTGATGTATATATTCCTTTTTTTCCTGAAATAAAAACTTATAATATAAAAACCATAAGTGCAAAAATCATGTTATTAAATCCAAAAATCCCTAAATACATCATAAAAGCTGCTAATGGAGTATTGTTTGCTCCAGAAAATACTCCAACACCTCCTAGTTCTACATACTTTCATTTATATTTTCAACTATTCAAATATAAAAAAAATTAAAATATATTTTTATAAAAATCATCTTATATTTCAATAATGTCTTTATTGAAATATATAGTTACTTATGATAAAATCAAAAAATAGGGAATGAAGTACTCCCTTGATACTTATCAAAACCGCTTAATAAGCTAATGACTTCTACAACCTTTTTTTGTTGTAGAAATCATTAGCTTTTTTTAATTTTATTTTAGGAGGATTATTTATGTTAATTAAGTTTTTAATAATTATAATTAGTTTAATATTAATAGGTATATTAGCTAATTACAGTGGAAAATTAGTAGAACTTATAAAACTTCCACCCCTTATAGGAATGATTTTATTAGGAATGTTTATAGGTCCATCATTTTTGAATATTATCCCTCAATCAACTTTAGATATATCACCATATATTAAAGATATTGCCTTAGTAACAGTATTATTTATAGGTGGATTAGGAATAAGTATAAATCAAATGAAGCAAATAGGTAGACCTGCCATTTTATTAAGTATAATACCTGCAACATTAGAGGGATTAACAATTGCTTTTTTATCAATGCTATTTCTTAATTTTACTTTTGTACAAGGTGCAATATTAGGATTCATAATAGCTGCTGTAAGTCCCGCTGTTTTAGTACCATCAATGGTTGATTTAATTAAAAAGAAAATTGGGCAAGATAAAGCTATTCCTCAAATGCTTTTAGTTGGTGCTTCTGCTGATGATACTATAGCAATAACTTTATTTACAACATTCTTAGGAATTTATTTATCTAATGTAAATGGAAAAAATATTTCAATAACAAAAGAATTAATTTCAATACCTGTTACTATTTTAATTAGTATATTTTTAGGATGGATTCTTTCCATTTTAACCAAAAAAATATTATCTATTTTCAAAAGCATTAACTTTAAAATTTGTTTTTCTTTCTTAATTTGCTTATTACTTAGATTTGTAGAAAATACCTTTAGCTTAGAATTATTTAATTCTTTATTAACTATAATGATTTATGGATTCTTTTTAAGGGCACTTTTAGGTGACATAGCTATTAAGATTCAAGATGGAATAAATGTTGTTTGGAAATATGGAAAACTTTATTTATTTGCATTTGTAGGAATGGCTATTAATCCTTATCTTGTTGGAAAATATTTATGGATAGGAATACTTATGCTAATTATTTCTTTAAGTATAAGATCTATTGGTGTGTTAATTTCATTAATTGGAACGGATTTATCTTTTAAAGAAAGAATTTTTTGTATAATTGCATATTTACCTAAGGCAACTGTTCAATCTGCTAAGGCTGGAATCCCATTAAAGATGGGTGTAGCTGGAGGAGAAATAATGCAAGCTTTAGCCATATTAAGTGTTTTAATTACAGCTCCTATTGGTGCCATTGGAATTAGACTTACTTCTCCAATATTCTTAAATCAAGGAGTAACTAATAAGAAATCTCAAATAATTTAAAATACTAAAAGTTTATAACTCAAAAGGGAATTCCTCATATAAGGAATTCTTTTTACTAATTAATATAAAAAATAAAAGTACAAAATTGAATTTAACATAAAACCCAACTTCGTACTTTTAACCTTCCATTAAATAAATGCTCCAAATTCAGGAGTTTCATTAATATCATTAAGCAAATGCTTAATTTCCTGATCCTTATCTTTATCCATAACAAGTATAACATCTCCTGCATCAACTACAACTAAATCTTTAACTCCAAATCCAATTATAAGCTTTTCATTACCTCCAAATATGGAGCAATTTTCACAATCCTGTATATAAACATTATTGCTTATTTTATTATTTCTATACTCATTTAAATATCTGCTTAATGCATTAAAACTACCGATATCATCCCACTTAAAGTCTCCCTTGATTACATAGGCCTTTCTTGTTCTCTGCATTACTCCAAAATCTATAGAGATTCCATCAATTAATCCATATTCCTCTCTTGTTACTTCTTCCTCATCTTCTTCCCCTATATGCTGATATATATTCATTAATGATTTATACATCTTAGGAAGATATTTTTCAATTTCTCTCAATATAACATCTGCTCTCCTTACCAAATTGCAATGCTTGGACACCTTGATTTTAACTTATTTGATGAACTTAAAAAACTTAGGATTTATGAGGCTTACATGGATAAAGTCATTAGTCGTGGAATTACTTTTAAACAGTTTTATCATTCAACTAAAGCTTTAATTGAAAACACTAAAAATCTTGATTTCGATTGTGGTTTTTTAAAGCCTAAATATTTTAAGAACTTCTGTTCATTACTAAATATTGATTTTAAATATCTTTGTGATGAGTACTATGAATTTGTTCTTATTAAAGATTATCCCCAAATTATTTTAAATAATAGAATATCTTTAAATCTTACTCAAAAGGAATTAGCTGCTCAATGCAAAATAAGTCCAGTTACTATAGGTAAATTAGAAAATAAATTAAGATATCCATCTAGAATTCAATTTTTAAAGTTGAAGGAGGTGATGAAGCTCTTTAATATTATGAAACGATTTTATTTATTAGTACATAAGGATACTAAAAAGACTTTTGTTTTAAAACTACCTAAAAAGCATTTTTCTTTTATAGTAAATGACTATTATTTCTCTTTTGAAAAGGATAAAGAAGAATTTACTTTAGAAGAAAAACTTTGCTTACTAAATCATTCAGAAAATATAACTTGGAAACAAATATCACTAGCTGAAGTGTTATTTAGAACTGTATTTCTAAATATAACTACCCCTGTTGATTTTCAACTATTTCTTAATAGAAATAAAGTTAATATTTTAGTTAATGGTAAGGTCCAAGGAAAACTGATTATCAAATAGTTTTAATTATTTTATATTTAGTAATTTACTTTGAAAGGAGGTGTTCCTATGTCTGCAAGTTACGATAGATTAGCTGAAAGAATTGATGACTTAATCTTTGAGTTATCATTAATTAATTCTGAGTTAAATGAATTAAGAAAAAGAATTTGCTTACTAGAAAAAGATTCTTTCAATTCAACTAAATAAAATTTATTAAAGGTAATATATATCAATTATATATTGCCTTTAACCTAGTTATAAATAACTCCATTATGATAACTAAATATATTTACTTCAATTTTTTATATTACCTATTAATTTTTGAGTAAACCCAGAATAAAATACTATCTGTTAACCTCAATGAAAATAGTGCATCTTCTACCGTTGGATTTTCATTTTCCTGTTCACTTCTATGGGTGCCATAGTCTGACATCATTAAATATATCATATATATAGCTTTTGTTTTTGTTAATTTTCCATTTCTATTCTCTTTAAAAAAGTCTGCTAAATCATCTTTATTCAAATCTTTCTTTACTGCATCTGATAAATCCTGTTGTGTATATTTCTCACTATCACCACTAATATTATATACTCCTCTCATCCACTTAGAAAAACCTTCTGTTTCTTTAAATTTTGAAAAAACACTTACAATACAAGTTCTGCATGATTCTATACAAGTTCCAAAATGCCCATGCATATATGCATCAATTGCAGCTTGATAGGCACCATAAACATCTGAATAATTACTCTTTAACCAATATTCAACAGAAAATAATTCTCCTACTCTTTCTATATCACTAGACATACGTGCTGAAACACATATTTTATCATATTCTAATGTGATACTAAGACCTAATACCTCATACATCTTGGAAAGTTCATCAAAATCATCTATCATATAATCTGAAATATATTTTACATTAAATGATTTAGTCAATTCTTTCAAAAGGTTAATTATTTCTTTATGCTTATCATGCTGATATAATTCTGAAAATATCCCATCTAACCCCAGAAAAACATTATATTCACTCCTATTATTCTCATATATTCCATTATACTCATATGGAGTAAGATAATTTGAATATCTCTCAAAGTACTCTCCTAATCCTACACATTTTAATCTTGCTTTAAATGTTGAGTTATCTTTTACCATAAAGCCTTTCCTACTAATAATTTCAGCAATTCTTGAAAGAATTATTTCCCTATTATCCATTCTTATCCCCATCCCTTCTATTTATAATACTTTTAACATTAAAATCATATTATATTATACTACTTTTAACAATTTAAGGAAATAATAGCAAAAACAACTGGGGAATAGGTTGGTAACGGTATACCGCAACCAATCTATTCCCCTATGCTTTTTATTTTTAAATGTTAATTATATTATACTATCTCATGAGATTCTAAATTATATCTTTTAAAATTATAATATATTATTTGATAAACTCAATTTTATCTATAAAACTTTCTTCATACTCTTCTGAATCCTTACTTATCCAACTGCTTGGATGTGGTCCCTTGAAAATTTTAACATTACCACTTGATAAATTACTCTCTTCTATAGCAGTTTGTACAAATCCTTTTAATAGATACACATTAGTACTATCTTTTGGAGTTACTTTATAAACAACTTTTTCTCCAATATATAAATTATTATCTTCTTTCCTTTCTATATTTAAATTTAAACTATCTATATACTGATATGTCATATTACTATTTTTTTTCTTATCTAAAATATAGATTAAATCCTTCTTATGACTACCATTAGTACAAAAGTTAAATATAATATCAGGCTTATAATCTTCTAATTTTCTTATAAATTCATCTCTTGCAACTCCCTTATTCCATAAAGTTAGCCAAACTCTATCCCTAAAATATTCAGTATCAATTCCCAAACTTGTTTGATACTGAATTGCATTCATTAAAATTACATCATATTCTTTTTTATCTCCTTGCGGATTTCCAATTTTCTTATTCAATATATCTAATAAATATTTATTTATATTTTCTCCTGTTGTTCCCATAGCTGGAGCAGTTATTTGTTTAGAGTATTCATCTTTATGAGGACTTTCCAATATAATAACTATTCTATCATTAACCTTATTTTTTATAAGAATATTAGGTTCTGCTATTCTGTCATTTGGTAAAATATTGTTTTCTTTAAATTTCCACTCATTATTTATATATTCTACTTTTGCCACTAAATTATCTTCACACTTTTTGCTTTCAATACTAAACGCATGTATTCTGTTTAAAATCTCTTCTTGTATATCTTCTTTAACATTTTCTATAGAAACAATACTATTTTGATTACTTCCCATATTGTCAATCTCCTATTCTCAAAATTATTTATATAATTTACTCCCATTTTAAATAAATTTATATTACCTCAGCATTAACTTTTATATCATTAATAATTTTAATTATCTTCCTAGCATCATCCATATTATCCTTAAATAATGTAGCAATACTTCCAACAGTTCTAAATGGGTCTTCTTGAAGGACTCTATTATCTTCAATAAACCCATTAGCCACTATATAATCGACTATTAACTTAACAAAATGAATTTGATTCATATTTAGATTTTCATTATTCAAGAATTCAGAGAAAGCTTCATTAGCTGCTTTTCTATCTAGTCCTACTAACTTTCTTACAAGTTTCCCAACTGGCATATTTCCAAATTCCTTTTCATAATCAGCATTTGTACCTAGCTCATTCCACATTATAGATTCTAAAGTTTCTACATCTTGCTTAGTTAATTTCTTATTATTTCTAAGTTTAAATATTGCTAAGTCATCTTTATGAGAATTTAAATAATGTTCAACTTTCTTTCTATAGTTTTTAAGGTCATTCGTATTATACATAGCTGCATTAGATTCTTCGGCAATAATAAAATCATCAAAGCTTGTATAATAAATAGTTTGAGTTTCTCTTTGAAGATATTTTAATAATTCTCTTAAAGCATCACGAACTTCTTCTAATTCAAATACATCAACATTTTCCCAGAACTCTTCAGTTTTAACTTTTTCGATTATATATTTCTTCTCTTGAACTTGAGGAATAGTTCCTAATTTAGAAAGTTCTTCAGCAGTTTGAATAACACTTCTTATTGGTTTATTAGCATTAGCTCCTTGAAGGCTTGCAAGCTCAATTGTATACATAACTAAATCAAACCTCTTAGCTAGTTCATCATCTTTTAATGAATTTATTAATGGTGAAATATTTTGTTTTATTTCATTTACATTAAGACTTCCAAGAGCATTCCAAATTTCTTTATTCTTATATTTATGAACAAAGTTTAAGTGCATTCTTACCCTAAAGTTATCTTCATTTAAAGATTCAACACTAGCTAATACATTATCTAATAGTTGTGCTCTATAATTCTTATAATCTTCTTCCTCATACTTAATATCTTGTAACTCTTTTATAAGCTCAACCTTTTTATTAAATATTCTTTCAGTTAAAGATTCACCTAAAGCTCCATCAAAACCTTTAGGATTTGCTCTAAAGAATTCAAAGTTATTGCAGAAATCAAATATCAAGAACTCTTCTTTATCTTGACCTAATCCAAGTAAATCTGGACAAAGTCTAGTTCCTCTACCTATCATTTGCCAGAACTTTGATTTACTTCTTACTTTCTTAAAGAAAACAAGATTTAATATTTCAGGAATATCTATTCCTGTATCAAGCATATCTACCGATACTGCTATTTGTGGTAGCTTATCTTTATCAGAGAAATCATCAATTATTGTATCCACATATTTAACGCTGTAATCCACAACTTTGGCAAAATCTCCCCCGTATTGTGGATAAATTGTATTAAATCTTTGTACTATAGCTTGAGCATGTCTACTGTTTTTAGCAAAGATAATAGTTTTGCCTAATTTATCTCCACCTTCAACTCTTAAACCATTATCCATTAATTTATTTAAAACTAAATCTATAGTATCAGCATTAAATAACCATTGATTTATCGCAGTATTAGAAATTTCTTTATCTATATTTTCATCATCATCAAAAGTATCTTCAAATTGTTCCTTATCTTCTGCTGATAAATCATCATAATTAATGCCTGACTCCATTATTTTAGATTTAACTTCTAATGTTTTATAATCTACTAAATAACCATCTTCTACAGCCTTTTCAAGCTCATAAGCAAATGTAGGAACTCCACTTTCAAGGTCAAATATACTATAAGTATTTTTATCTATTTCGTCCTTTGGTGTTGCTGTAAGTCCTAATAATAATGCATCAAAGTAATCAAAGATAGCTTTATACTTTTTGTAAATACTTCTATGAGATTCATCTACAATAATTAAATCAAAATGACCTGGAGTAAATAATTTTTTACAATCTTTTGTTTTAGTATCATCTATTGCATTCATCATTGTAGGATAAGTTGAAAATATCATTCTTGCTTGCTCTGGATTATCCTTGCTATCTAATAAATTACATAATGATAAATTAGGCATAAGCTTTGAAAAATTCTTCTTAGCCTGTTTAACTAATGCTGTTCTATCAGCTAAGAATAATATATTTTTAACCCAATTATGCTTTGAAAGTACATCAACTATAGAAATTGCAGTTCTTGTCTTACCAGAACCTGTTGCCATCACAACAAGTGTCTTTCTTTGATTTTTACTTAACGCATCACATACAGAAAGTATTGCTTCCTTTTGATAGTATCTATTAGAAATATCATCATTTATCTTTACATTAGTAAATGGTTTCTTTTCAAATCTTCTATCTACAATTAGTTGTAATTCATCTTTTGTAAAGAAGCCATAAACTCTTCTTGGAGAATAATTATTATAGTCGTCCCAAATATAAGTTTCAAAACCATTAGTATAGAATATTACTGGTCTTTGTTTAAATTTTCTTTCTAAACAATCAGCATATAATTTAGCTTGTTGTTGTCCTATTTTAGGGTCCTTGCTACTTCTTTTAGCTTCAACTACAGCTAAAGGCTTTCCATTTGCTCCATATAAAACATAATCAACAAAACCTATTTCAGAATCATTTGGCATTCCTGAAACTTCTACTTCTTCTCCAATATCTTTATTAAACTCCCATCCAGCAAGCTTAAGTTCAATATCTATATATCTTTGTCTAGTTTCAAATTCACTTATTTCATCTACATTGAAATCATAGCTTTTAGAATTATTCTTCCTCTTTTCAGTAAGCTCTTTTCTTAGCTCTTCATTTTGTTTTCTTATTTCTTCAAGTTTTTTATCTTTAGAGCTTAGCTTTTCATAAAGGTCTTTAAGCTCCTCTGGTCTAGTTCTTTTATCTTCTCCTTGCATTAAAAGTTCTTCATTAAAAGGTTCTGCTTTATAATCCCCATAACAGTAATCAATCCATGAAACAAATTGGTGAAGATTATGAAGGGCTAGTACAGCTTCTTCTCTTTTTATATTTGCATTAGTATGAACAGCAACATTGCCAAGCTTAACTATATATTTAATAAGTGGTAATAGTTTAGAATCTATTGTTTCAATAAAATTATTATCATGTATTAAGCTTGATAAATTATCTTGGTAAGGAATATAAAGACTCTCATCAAAACTATAAACCCATTTTACTGCAAGCTCTAATGCCCTTCTTGTAAGAATTGCAGTAGTTGCAGGACTAACTAATATACTTTTTTCAGCTTCAACACAAGCATTATAAAAACTTTTGAATATATCATTATCTTTTAAAAAGTTAAAATTTCCATTCATTTTATTCACCTTAATATCCTAAAATTTTATTTAATTTAATTATACCATGATTTTATATCCTTACGCATCAAAATAAGCACCTACTGATATGTAAGTGCTTACAATATTATTTAGTTAATATAACCTCTATACCTTTATCATTTAATCCCCATGATTTAACTTCATATTCACTATATAAAATACCAGCATCAGCTTTTATAAATAATTTAACTTCTAAATTCTTATGTTTTTCATAAAACTTTTTAGAGTAATCAAATGAATCAATACACAATTCAGCTCTATTTTCTTTCCAATATATTTTATTAACAGCTTCTTTATTATTATTTACTGCCCTTTCATTTATAAATAATCTAACTTCATCTTCAACTACTCTGTACCATCTCATATAACCTTTAGATAGAGCTATATCTTCTTTTTTTAAATTAGTTCTTAACTTTTTTATCTTAATCCCCATCCCTTATAAAAATTTATCTAGTTAAATAATTCTCCCTTAAAAGCTTTTTGCATTAAAGAATTAAAGTTATCTTCTAATTCTTTTAAACTCTTTTCCATTTCAAATTTCAATTTGTCGACTTGTTTAACAAAGTCAGCAAATTGATTTTGAAGTTCTATTGGTGGAACTACTACTTGAATATTATTTAAGAAATCTGTAGTTAATCTTTTTTGTCCAGCACTTCCTGTCATTTTTCTTTCAGCTAATCTTCTAAACTCAATTAATGTAGTTAAATGATAAATCCAATAAGAATTGCTCTTTTCTCTTAACGGTCTTAATACATGAAACTCAGTTGAACCAAAGCCTATTCCATTAGATAAATTTACTGCAACAGCTCCTTTACCATTTTCCATACATGGTGTTATTTTTGCAAATAGTACATCATTCTCTCTAAAATAAGTGAATCCACTATATACTTCACCGATTGATTTAGATACCTCTGGATTAAATTCGCCTTTTTCACCAACTCTATCCATAGGTACAAAACTTACTAGCAATTCCTTATCTAAGTCTTTAATTTCAGCTTTCTTAGGATTTACTCCTGTTACTTCACCTAACTTATTTGTACCAAATCCTTTTTCATCATTAAATGGGTCACCAAACATCTCGATAAATTGTGATTTAACTAATTCATCTAAAGCTTCTATTTGTTCTTTTCTTTTATCTATTAATTCTTGTGATTTATTTATTATATTTTTTATTTCAATCTGCTTATTTAATGAAATCTTTGGTATTTTAATATCTTCTAATGCTGTCCTCTGTATATGTGGTATTGTAGCTCCAGTACATTTCTCTCTTAAATAAGCTGATTTACTTCTAAGAAATAAGCCACAAAATTCTGTATCCATTTCTTTATTTTCTTTTCTCAATATAGCTAATGTACTACCTATTGCTCCTTCTATTCCAAAACCAATAGTTCCCGCATTAGCACCATCCCATGCAATAATAATATCTTCTTTCTTGGCAATAACATACTTATTGATATTTTCACAATGTTTAATATTATTATTATTTCTCAAATCATCAATCTGAATATATCTTATTGAATTTTCATTTTTATAATCAATTTCTTCTACTTTTTTACCTTTTGTAATTTTAAAAAGTTCCTTTACCGTAATATATTCCATATTCTACTCTCCAATCATCTCAGCTAATTCTTCAATTCCAGCAGTAATATCCATTTCTAGCTCTCTAAGTCTTAGCATTATTTCTTGTGGAGAATCGTATTTTACTTCTTCATATTCAATCTCTTTATACTTATTAATAGATAAGTCATATCCATTATCCCTAATTTCTTCTACTGGTACAAAGAAGCTTTGTTCTGTTCTTTTTCTATCTACTTCTTTATCTAAATTACTAAATCTTTCAACTATATCATTTATATCATTATCTTCAATAGGGTTTCTCTTATCATCTAAAGAATATCCATCAGCTTTCATATCATAGAACCATACTTTATCTGTTCCACCTGTTCCTGTTTTAGTGAATATCATAATTGCTGTTGATACTCCAGCATATGGCTTGAAGTATGGTAACTTTATATATTGTATAAACTTTATAAAACACTTATATTTTAACACTTTTATAAAATTATATTATTATTTTTTATATTAGACAACTAAAAATAAATTATACATATTTTTCATTGAATAAATTAGCATTTTGACGTTAAAATATAAGTATGGTAAAAAATATTATTGTCTAATTTCAATTTTTAATAGGAGGAAAAACTATGATTAAAATAACTGAACATAAATCTTCATCCGGAAACTTTTTCATTGTTGATACATTAGAAAATAAAAAAAAATTATCTTCTCAAATAATTAAACTGAAAAGTTGTATTCTTCATAATGAAAAAAATAATACAACTTATTTTATGCTTTATGATGTTGATATGAAGCCAATAAGTGAAGTCTTTAATTTTCTTAATTTCAACTTAGCTTCCTGTTCATTTCATACTAAAGAAAAGAACTTACACGCTTTAAAATTGCTATATTCTTATTTAACTATTTTTAATTTAGAGTTAAGTCAATTGACCAAATTGGATATTACAAACCTACAATATTTTTTAAAAGGTATTTCTCCTTGCGGATATACTATTTCCCTTGAGTTACTATCTAATCGGAAAAATGAAACAATTAATGGTTATTTAAGTATATATAGGTCATATATAAAAGCTCTCAACATAAAAAATTCTCCACTTCTAAAAAAAAGTGCTAAACCTAAGAGCCTAATCAATCCATTTAATGATTCAAGGGTTTTGGTTGATAGTTACGAAAGTAGTGTTAGATTAGCTCCTCCTAATAAAGAAACACCTAAATATATTTCTGTAGATGAATTTAAAAAAATAATTACTATAATAAGAAAATATTATAGTACTCGTGAAGAGTGTATCGTTAGATTAATGTTTGAAGGTGGACTAAGAATAGGCGAAGTATTAGGTTTAACTGCTGATGATATTGTTGTCGAGGAAATAAATGGCGTTACTACTGGAATTGTCTATATTAGAAATAGGTCTACTGATAAACCTTATCAACAAGCTAAAACTTGTATGAATATTAACTCTAAAAAACAATATGTTACTGATGAATATAACACTTTAGGTTATGGATATCAAACTGTTCCAATTGACCTTGAATTAGTAGACTTAATCAATGATTATATAGAAGAATCCCATATTTGGGCAAGAGAGGCTAAAAATGATAATTATTATAAATATTCTTTAGCTGATAGAATAAGAGAAACTAGCAAATATGAAGATGATAACTATTATGTTTTCATAAATAAACTTGGAAAACCTCTTAGTTATCAATCTTGGAAAGGAATTATACGTGATATTTTTATAAAATCAAATATACCTATTGATTCAGAAAAAAGAAAAAATAATATTAACCATAGATTTAGACACGGATTTGCTATGTATCTTGTTAAATATTTAAACTGTGAGCCTTTAGAATTAAGTAAAAGGATGAGGCACAAAAGTTTAAGTTCAACTGAAAAATATTATAATCCAACCACGAGTGATATTATTGAAAAGAAAAATGAAATTTCTAATCATTTATATTCAATAATTCCTGAACTAACTTTACGCTAAGGAGGACATTTAAAATTGTTTAAAATAAAAAATAGAAAATTAAAATTATATATTGAAAATATTAAAGACCCAGATATGAAAAAATGTTTTTATAATTTTATTATTAAATTTATTGAGACAGCTGTAAGTGAAGTATCCATAAGACAACGTTCTAAATTATATGCTTCTTTAGGAAATTCTTTAAAATTAATCTCTCTGTCAAAATTTAATTGGGAGCAAATTTGTAATATTATTAAACAAGATAATAGTTTAGCTATGTCTATGAGAAATTTTCTTACTTATTTAGTTAAAGAAAATTTATATGTTGGTGATTACAAAGAAGAATTATCTGAATTACTTATATCTCTTAATGGCGTTGTTCAAGTTGAAACTTTATTAACTATCTTCAATTATAAATATACTCCTGCTTGTTTTTACATTGAAAAAAATAGTTTTTCTCCACGAAGAACTGCCGTTAAAATTTTCAACTTAAATACCTCAAATATTTTTTTAAGAACCCTACTAATAGAGTTTATTGATTCTAGTCCTAAGACAACTTATAAATATAGAGAGTTTTTTTATTATTTTGAAGCTAGTTTACAAGATATAACTGTTAACACTATTTATGATTTTAACATTAATACATTTGATACTCAATTTAGTTATTATAAAAATAATAATTTATCAAAATATCTTTCACCATTATGTTCTTTTTATCTAATGATATTAAATAAAGACAATAACATTATAACCTTAAAAGATGGATTTGATATAAATACAATACAAAGAGCAGATTTTCATTCACTTTATTCTGACGGATTTAGAGTAGTTTTATTCAATCCTAATGACCCTATTCCCCAATCAGATAAATGGATACTATACTTAAATGGTTATGAAATATATACTACTATATATAAATCAAAAGATTATAAAAAAATAGATTTCACTATTATCTCTAATGATATATTTAGAAGCTATGCAAAGAAATGGTTTTGGGAAACTACTTCTTCAATTTCAACTAAAGCACCTAGACTACTAAGAATAGCTTCATTTTGTAATTTTTTAGATAATTTAAAAAACAAAAATATTTTACCTATGCAAAATCAGCCTAAAAACACTATAACAACTTCTGAAATATATGCTTATAAAACTAATTTAAATTCACAATTTAATAATAGCAAAACTCAAGCTCACTATATTGATTCAGTAAGAGTTTTCTTGACTTTTTTAAAAGAAAATAAATTAATTAATATTGAAACAGGTGCATTTTATTATTTATCAGTTAATTATAGCTCAAATAATTATAATCCCGTATCAATTCCTCCAGAACATTTAACTCTCATAGAAAAGAAACTAAAAGAAGAATCCTATAACTCATATTTAAAAACATTATATTATATTGCATTTCATATATCATTAAATACAGAATTTAGGATTTCTCAAATTTTTAATTTAGAAGTTAATTGCGTACAACCAGCAATGAAAGAAAACCAATATGTTTTAATTTCTAACACTAAAGTTACAAATGGAGATAAAAAAGAACAACCTATTTCTATTTATACTAAAAGGCATATTGATGAATTAATCTCTTTCACCACTAATATTAGAAATAATTGTAATGACCCTTTATTAAATAAATATTTATTTTTATATTTAGGTGATAGAAATATTTATAGAGTTGCTAGAGCAAAGTCTTTTTATTCACACATTATAAAATGTTGTGAGGCTCTTGGACTTCCTTCTTATAGTGCTACAAATCTACGTAAGACTTATATTACATATGCAGATGAACTAAAACTAAAGAATCAATGGAGTGAACTAGACTTAAAATCAATTACAAACCACGCTCATAAATCAACCATTGATAAACACTATATTGACTTAAAAATCAGAAATATTCTTCAATCCACTTATGGTGTTATTATTGGTGATGTAAATATTAATGGTAAAGTTTCAAAAGAAACTACTATTGTTCAAACTGCTGAAAACACAGTAGATGAAGGTTGTGGCATTTGTAGTAATTCAAGTTGCAATGTTAATAGTAACTTAGATTGTCCTATGTGCCCAAACTTTATAGTAACAGTAAATATGATACCTTATTACAAAGAAAAATTAGATAAAATAAATTCTTTATTAAATAAAGTTACTATACAACACGAAAAAGAACATTTAAATAGCATAAAACGACTCTATTTAGCATATTTAGAGAAACTATATCTTCTAAAGGATGGTGTAAATTAATATGAAAAATTCAATGATAATAGAAGGTATTGATTGGAATATAGAATCTCCTTTTGCATATGGATTTTCCGAATCAAATACATTATTAAATTTAATAAAATCAACCGATAAGTTACCCTTAAATAAAGGCAACATAAAATTTAGTGATAATACTTGGGATTTTTCTAGCTATACAACATTAAATATCCCTAAATCTAAGCTAAAATTTAATTTTAGCAACGTCCCAAATGATTTTGAAGAAGTGTTAAAGCTCTATGTTCTTATTAAGATACTATCAAATACTATTAAATTTCAAACTTTACACAAAATGTTTATTCATTTAAGGATATTCTTCAATTATCTTTATTTGAAAAACATATTTGATGTTGAATCAGTTATGGCTTCTGATATAAAGAATTTTTTTGAATCTAAAAAAAATGAAATTGCAATAACATCATTGGATTCTTATAGAGAATCTATTAAAGATTTCTATATATTTTATTCTTCAAATTATAAAGAAATATTTACAGATGAATTAGAATTTATATTAAAAAAACGAGATTATAATGCTTATAAAGCATATGCAAACACAAAAAAATTCCCTGCTATCCCAACAAACTATTTAAATAAACTTTTATCTTTATTTATAAATATAATGAATGATGAAAATGAGGATTTAGATAGCCGTGCTTTTGCTTGTATTATGATAATTGAGTCTCAAACTGGATTAAGAGTTAGTGAATTAACATCAATTAAAATTAACCAAATTAAAACTGAAACTTTTGATGATAAAAAATGTTATTATCTATTATATAAAACCTTTAAAAGGAATAAAGGAAATAATATGAGTTCCGACGCTTTTATTTTTATAAATGACTTATCTTATAAAGCTTATAGTATCCTTACTGAAATACATTTTAATAATAGAAATAAAATGAATAGTGATATATTGTATGTACCATCAAAGGCTAAAAACATTCCAGTAAAGGATGACTATATACGAAATCAAATAAAAATGTTTTCTTTAAAACACTATAAAGAATTAGGATGTATTAATCCTGATTCATCTCTTAATGATTTATATGGTAAAACTACAATAGAAGACCTTACTATAAAAACTAAGCGTAGCATTACCAAATATCCAGAATTAAAAAAAGAAGATATATTAGTCTATCCTGTTACTCACCAATTTAGAGTAACTCTCTGTACTGAATTGTATAATAAAGGTGTACCTATAGAATATATAAGCAAATACTTAACCCACTTATCAGAAGATATGCAAGATTATTATGTTAGACCCAAATCAAATTATCAAGAAAACATAGTGTATTCAAAACAAATTCTATCTGATATTGTTACAGGTAAAGCTAAATTACTTGGTAAAAATGTTACTGCTTTAACAAAAAAAATAAATGATTTTATACAAAACGGTAAATTTAATACTAATATAGATATTGACCATATAATTGATGAACTATTAAAAAAGATTCCTATTAGAGCTAAATTAGGTGGTATATGTATAAAATCTTCTATGTTACGTGATTGTAGTAAAGACGCTAAAACAGATGAATTTTATTGTGCATATGGTGTATGCCCAAATCATTTTCATCTATTTTATATGGCTGATATTACTTATGACCGATATTTAACCCTAAAAAAAACTTATACTTATAATAAAAATAATAACTTTCTTAGACAATCTGAAAAAGAATATTTTAAACTTATTAACATAATTAAAGATATGCTTATTCCAGAACTTGATGAGCTAAAGAAAGAAATTGATAATAAAGGTGCTGAATACCTTATATCAAGATATCCTCAACTAAATTTCATCATTAACAACTATTCTGATATTTATACGGAGGTAACTAAATGGATAAAATAAGAGATAATATCAAAAATAAACTTACTTTATTAAATATTGATATTAATAAAATACCTAAAAAGCAACTTGAATATTTAATAAAAATAGAAACATTATTAATAGAGCAAACTACAAGACAAGAATTTGCTCTATCTGAATTAAAAGAGTTAGGATTTTCTATAAATTCTGTATCTGATATTACTGGAATTTCACGCCAAACATTTTATAATAATCCTATTTTAAAACAGTACGTTGAATATTCTATTAATCTCTTTAATGAGAATAATATCTATTTTAAAATAAAAGAACTTAAAGAATCACTAGCTGATGTACTTGATGAAAATACAAAAATGAAATACCGTGATTTAAACTTTGAATTATTAAAACACGATTTAGAAGATATACAAATTCTATTAAAACAGAAGGATAAGGAAATATCTCAACTTAGAAAAAAAAATATAGATTTAAATAAAAAAATTAATTCATTAAAAAATGAAATAGTATCCTTAAAAAACTCTAAAAAAGAATCTACTGGAGAAGTAATTGACTATCCATTCTAAAATAAGCCAGAGTAATTAACCTCTGGCTTATTTATATACTTCATTACTCATAGTTTATAGCAATTTCTATAAATCTATTGAGGTCTTTTTTATTTTCTACATTAAATTTATTATTAAAATATTTTTCTTGTATTTCATTAAATCTTTTTATTCCGATGTCTTCTACAATACATAAATATAGTAGATATAAACTTTCCTTATCATTATCTTTCTTTCTTAAATTATTATTCATTTTATCACCACAATTTTTATAATTTATCATAAATAATTATGCCATATTATTAACATTAACACACTATGTATTTTATTCCAGTAAAAGTAAATTAAAATTTACTTTTTTTATATAATATATTATAAAAATCTTAAAGCGAGTTTTTTCTTAATTATTTAATTAACTTATTTACTAATATATTTCTTGCCTCAATCAATTTATTGTTTTCAACCAATAATAAATTAATTTTTTTAACCATAGGCTTAACCATTTCATTAAAATTAAAAACTATCTCTTCATTGTAAGGTACCTTATATTTCATCATAAACTCTGGCTTAACTCTTTTATGACTATTAGATGTACCAGATGAAGCATTTATGCAATATGTTGTGAATCTTTCAGAGTTAGCTAATACATATAGATATTCTAATAAATTTTTCTCTTTCGGTTCCCATACTACAAATTCTGTAGAACATATAGCTTCATCTATTTCCATAGGGTAAATAATTCTCTTAAACTGAGGATTTAATTTTGATACTAATAAATTATTTGATGTAACTCTATATTTATTACTTAAAATTTTTTCTCCAATCTCCTCACTATATGTCTTTGTAATATCAAATACTGGTATACTATAATGCTTATATACTTTTTCCGGATTATTCTTAGGATTTATACTATTTGTATTTATATCTACTAATTCACTCAATAATTTATATTCAATCTTTATTGAATCATCTTTATTATCAATAAATATTTTTTTTAATAATAATTCTAAAATTTGATGTAATTTTTTAATCAACTCATTGTTATTATTAATTTTCTTATCAAAAGTATAGATTTTCGATGAAATTTTTTGCTGTTCTTCAATATTAGGTAAATAAATATCAATATTATTAAGATTCTTTTTATTCAATTTAGGCTGAGCTGACCCTGTAACATATTTTCTAATATTAATATTATTTAATAAATACATCAAGTATTTGTTGTCTGCTTTTTCATTTGCTTTAATGATATGTGCGTGATTATTAACCCAAAATTTTCCTCTTACTAATGTACATAGTGGTTTAACTCCAGATATAAGATTATTTCCATCTTCTGCTACCAATATATACTCTCCATCAAAAATATAATCATCTATATAGTCTATTATCTCCTGTGCACCATAATATCTATATTTTCCTGCTCTTTTCTTTCTTTTATTCTCCGATAATGGAACTCTAAGATTATCAAAGTTATCTGTTACATCACCTAATTTATATTTTTTCATATTAGAATTCCTCCTCAAATATTAACTTGAGTTCATTATCTAAAATTTTATTTTGATTTATAATTTCTAAAAGTTCTTCTTTTAATTCATTAAGTTTTTCATCTATATCATAATCTAATTCTTTTTCTTTAACATCTAAATACTGTCCTGCTTGAATTGAATAATTATTCTCTTTAATAGCTTGATTTCTTACTACTTTTGAGAATTCAACTTCTTCTTTTTTCAATTTGAAATAAGATATTATTTTATTTTTTTCATTTTCTGATAATAATGTTCGCTGTCCTTCATCAAACTTTATTTTTGTTCCTAATGATGAGGCATCCATCAATATTACCTCATCATCTTCTTTTGTTTTATCAATAAAAATAACTGATACAGATGTTCCTGTATTAGCAAAAATATTTGAAGGCATATGAATTACACCTTTAAGCCAATTATTATCAACTATACATTTCTTTATTTTCTTTGATATATTTTTACTGTCTGATACAAAACCTGTAGGCACAACAATAGCAGATTTACCTCTCTTAGATAAAGACTTTATTATATGTTGCAGAAAACATTGATATATAGCCATACTATTCAAATCTTTTTTCGGTATATTAGGTATTCCTGCAAAAAATCTATTATATTTATCAGTTTTCAATATCTCTACCATACTTGAAAAATCAGTATTAAATGGTGGATTTGAAACAATAAAATCAAAAGTCTTTAATTTATCTCCATCTAAATGTTGTGGGTTTGTTAAGGTATTACCTTCTACAACATTATGCAAGGAATGTGCTAACTTATTTAAAATTAAATTAATTCTTAAAAACTGAGTTGATTTCTGTGATATATCTTGAGTATATATAGTGCAATTATTAACACCAATCTTATTAGCCATAGCAAGTGCTAGGGTTCCGGACCCCGCAGATGGGTCGTAAACAGTTACACTCTCTACTGGCTTATCATCATATAGTATATCTGCCATAATATTCCCTGCAAATAATGGAGTAAAATACTCTGCATATTTTCCACTATCTTTATTATAATCCTTAATTAAATATTCAAATACACTACTAAAATAATCAAAACCTCCATCATATATCCCTTTAAATTTATACTTATCATCAGCTAATATATTAATTGCTCTTTTTGCTAACTCTAACTCCTTATCTTCATCTCTTAAATATACACTTAAAGGTTCAAATAATGGTTTTCTAACACCAGATGATGTTTCAATAGAGTAAATATCTTTATTCATTTCACTAATTTCAACTAAAGCTTTATCAAAAATAATATGAAAATTAGGTTCATTTTGTTTTTGATATAATTTATCAATCAAATGTTCTTCTTTCATTTTAGCTGTATTAGCGTCAACAAAATAAACAAATTCCTCAAAATCCTCATCTTTATCTTCTCTATTTTCAAAATCGTAAACTAGCTTATCATTTAGAAATTTATAAGTAAATAATTCAGAGATTATTTTATATTCATCCCCTGTATTAGCTAATCCAAGGTCTGTACTCATTGCTTTTAAGCTGTCAATCATACTTTTTATTTTATCTAAATAGTCCTGTAGTCCCATTGCTATAATCTCCTTCCTAGCTCATCTATATCATTTTACTTTTTTATTTCTTTTCAGTCAATTTGATATATAAAAATAAAATTAGCACTTTTTTACAAAGTGCTAATTTATTATCTATTAATTCTTAACATTATGCTTCAACTAAAACTCTTGAGTTTGCATTACTTCCTTCTTTTCCAAATTTATCATCAATAAAATAATATATAACATTCTCTATTTGGCTAACAGATAGCTTGTGATTAAACTTTAAAAATGCTCTTTTAACTGGTCTTAACATTTCTCTCATTATTACAGCTTCTGTAGGGTCAGGTAAATGACAAAGTATATCATCTATTTGATAAATTATTTCATTCATAACCTCGTAAATTTCGCTCTCATCTAAATGTTCATTATAATCCTTAACTAATCTCTTATGAATCCTCATACAAGATTCATCACCTTTATATCGTCTAGTCAATTGACTATTTTCATTATTTAATATGTAAATTTTATTAAGTAATAAATCCATTTCTTTTACTACTTGCTCTGTTTCTTTTGATGTTTTAGTATCATTCTTAAACTTTTTTATAATTTTTTTAAATTCTTTGTATAACTCTATATACTTTATATCTTTTTTATCGGCATTAGCAGATAACGCATTTTTTATATTATTAATTCTAACTAAAATATCATCTTCTGTGACAAATCCTAAATCTACTTCTCCGGTCTTTAAAAACTCTACTATTAGTTCTTCAAAATCATACTCATCAACATCTTCATTATCATCTTCTAAAGCTTTCTCTGCTAGTATAAGATTTATTCTATTAGAAACTTCATAATAAGCATTATTTAATCTATCAATCTTAATTTTAGATACATCTTGATGACTCATTCTTAATTGATTATATGCCTCTTTATAAGCCATCAAATTACTTTTTATTTCCTTTAGTATATCTAAATCTAATAATTCTATATGTTCCCTAAAAGCCTCCAAATCGTGTTCTATATCATACATATAGTTGAATAATTTATTTTCAATACCTTTTATTTCTTCCTTAACTTTTTCAACATCAACAAATAATTCATCTATATCATAAATTCCATCTTCATCTTGTATGTCTTCTTTCAACTCATTCAGATATCTTTCAGTAGTTTCTTCATATGCTTCTGTTATATCTACAAAATCAACTATATAACCATATTTCATATTCTTATATGGTCTATTAACTCTTGCAATAGTTTGTAACAAAGAATGGTCTTTTATTTGTCTTAATAAATAAAGTCTTTTTAATCTCGGAGCGTCAAATCCTGTTAAAAGCATATTATATACTATAACTACACTATACTCACTTTCTAATTTACCAGTCTCCTTATTTTTAACTCCTCTAAACAATTCTTGTTTTTCTTTATTATTATCTTCATCATACAATACTAATGCAGTTTTCAAATTACTATTATCTTCAAACCACTTTTGTATTAATCTTGCTTGTTCTGATGATGATGTTACAATCATACTACCTAATGTACTATCTTTTTGAATTTCATCCCTAAACATTATAAAATCATCACATATATACTTACATAGCTTGTCTACAAATGGAGGAGCTTTAGTTATATTTTCCCAATCTTTAGCTGGTATTTTTTCATTATCTTTTAAATTAAGCATTGCTCTTACATCATTTCTAAATTCAGTTGCTATATTTTCTTTTTTTATTTTCAATGTATAACCATCTGCAATGCTTTTGTTATAATAATATTTATGAATATATTCATCAAATAAATCTGTAGATTTAAAATCCGATTTTAATAAGGGTGTTCCAGTAAGTCCAATATATATCCCATTTGGGTCTGCACCTAAAAGATTTGCTAAAAATGTTCCTTTTGGTTTATATCCTCTATGAACTTCATCTAGAAAATATATTCTTTGAATTTTTTTAGAACACTTTAAATTTACTGTAGATTCTTCACTAAATTTATGAATGTTAACCACATTCATTGTTTCTTTATATTTTCCTTGTTGTGCACTTGCTTGTACAATTGCTGATGACTTAATATTAGCAACAAAATCTTCTTTTGAATTAATATTTGCTATAGTAAATCCTCTACTAGAAAATTCATTAGAAGCTTGAGTCAACAAATCTAATCTATCAACTATAAAATAAAATTTAGTTATTATTCCTTGTTTTTGATAATAGTCTCTTAACACATTTGTTATGAAATAACTCATAGCTGTTTTTCCACTACCTTGAGTATACCAATAAATTCCTTTTCTCATTCCTTTAGATAATTTTCTCGTAAGCTGTTTAATTCCAAAGTATTGTGGATATCTTATAATATGTTTATCTAACCCATACATTTGAGAATCTACATAGACTATTCCATACCTAATAAAAAATATTAGTCTTTCCTTTGAAAAAACAGATGTTATAAAACTGTTACAAGGTGTATCTACTCTTAAATTTCTTTCAAATTCTGCTGTTGTTTTTATTGATATAATATTATTATCTCTAAGTACACTATCAATAAAATCACTATCTAAATATTCGTTTACGTGAATTTCTTCTTCTTCCCTAAAATGATTATATCTTGTTGATAATCCATTAGGCGTAGTATAAAAACTTCCTTGAACTTTTATTTGGTCTTCATCATTATACTTTTGATTATTACTAAACCCTAAAACTTGAAATTGATTAAAAAAATGTGTGCAATCTGAAAATGCAACTCTTTCACTCATTCTTTTAAATTCAGCTTGTATACCTCCATTTTGATTATTAGGTTTCTTAACCTCAATAAATCCCAATGGAATACCATTTATTAAAATAGTTATATCAGGTCTAAATTCGTGTCTTTCGCCCTTAAAAGTTAACTCTGTTACTACTCTAAAATCATTATTTAAAGGATTTTCTAAATCAATTAACTTAATATTATTAAAATCTATAAGCCTTTCATAAAAAGATTTCCCTTTATCCTTTCTATTATCAGTTAAGTCTGCAACTTCTTTTATTAAATCCATAATTTTATTTCTATCATAGTCTTTATTATTTATTCTTTTTATATTTTCTTCAAATATATCAATAAATATATTATTTCTACTATCTATCTTAGCCCCTACTTTGCTTATATAGTCATAACCTAAACGTTTGAAATGTAATAATGCAGGTATCTTTACTCTACTATTTTCATTATGCTTCACAATTTTCTCTCCTTCCATACCTATATATATTTTTTATATATTACATTGCTTATAAACAATAAATTTAACAAAAAAATATTACTTATATACCAATATTATCTTATTATATTATAAATTCTTGTAAATTATTTTATACTAAATACATTATATAATATTCACTATACAATAATCTATTGTCTAATTAATTTATCTATTGATTAAATTTATCTATTGCATTTTATATAAATATATTATATTATAATTATACAATATATAAATTTACCATATCTTGAATACTCCACTCGGCATTGAAATTATTGCTTCTAACTTATGATTTTCTACTATTTCTTTTCTTATAGATTTATGTCCACCTGTTGAACCAAATAAAACTCCATCTGGAACTATAGATGCACACCTTCCTCCAGTTTTTAATATTCTTAAGAATAAAGCTAAGAATAAAAGCTCTGTTTTCTTAGTCTTAGTTACCTTTAAAAGGTCTGCTAAAAGGTCTGCTGATACTTGCTCATAATCTAAACTTCCTTTGAAAGGTGGATTTGCAAGAACTAACGAGAACTTATCCTTATCTGTATTTGCTTCTGATAATGAATCCTTATATTCAATATTAGGATTATCAACACCATGAAGCATCATATTCATTGCACCTATTCTAAGCATGGTTCTATCCATATCAAAACCATAGAACATATCATTATTAAAATGCTCTTTTAAACCTTGTACTAAGAATAAATCTGCATGATTTTTTCTTAAATAAGCTTGTGAAGATACTAAAAACCCTGCTGAACCTGCTGCTGGGTCAACTATAACATCTTGTGGTGTTGGCTTCATAAGTTTAACAATCATATCAATAATATGCCTTGGAGTTCTAAACTGACCATTTGTACCTGCTGTTGCTACCTTTGAAAGCAAATATTCATAAAGGTCTCCTTTAGTATCCTTATTTTCATCCATATCAATATTATCAATTCCATCAATAATTTTAGAAAGCATTAATGGTGTAGGAATCTTAAATATTGCATCTCCCATATATTTTGCATAAGCTGAATCCTTATTAGTATGAAGATTCTTTATAAATGTGAAAACCTCATTTGAAACTACATCATACATAGTTTCAGCTTCAAAATTCTTAAACTTGCTCCATCTTAAATTTTGCTTATCTTCTGGGAATGTTCTATCAAAATCTATTCCTAAAAGCAGTGCATCATTCTCTTTAATTATTTCTTTATCATCTAACCCCTTAATAAATAAAAGATATGTAAACTGTTCTATTACCTCTAATGGATTAGTTATACCACCAGTCCAAAATGTTTCCCATATCTTATCTATTTTACTTCTTAATTCTCCTGTAATCATATGTAAACTCCTTTTGTATAATTAAATCTTTAATATATTATTTTCATTCTAATAACTTAATATTAATTATACACTAATTTAACTCTATAATATAAAAAATAAAAGTACAAAATTGAATTTAACATAAAACCCAACTTCGTACTTTTAACCTTCCATTAAATAAATGCTCCAAATTCAGGAGTTTCATTAATATCATTAAGCAAATGCTTAATTTCCTGATCCTTATCTTTATCCATAACAAGTATAACATCTCCTGCATCAACTACAACTAAATCTTTAACTCCAAATCCAATTATAAGCTTTTCATTACCTCCAAATATGGAGCAATTTTCACAATCCTGTATATAAACATTATTGCTTATTTTATTATTTCTATACTCATTTAAATATCTGCTTAATGCATTAAAACTACCGATATCATCCCACTTAAAGTCTCCCTTGATTACATAGGCCTTTCTTGTTCTCTGCATTACTCCAAAATCTATAGAGATTCCATCAATTAATCCATATTCCTCTCTTGTTACTTCTTCCTCATCTTCTTCCCCTATATGCTGATATATATTCATTAATGATTTATACATCTTAGGAAGATATTTTTCAATTTCTCTCAATATAACATCTGCTCTAAAAACAAACATTCCTGAGTTCCATAAATAAGTTCCCTTTAATAAAAAATCCTTAGCTACTTCAATATTAGGCTTTTCAGTAAATCTTGCTATTTTATAAGCTTGAGCTCCTGATGGTATCCTTTCTCCCATTTCAATATATCCATATCCTGTTTCAGGTCTTGTTGGATTAATTCCTATTGTTACAATTCCTCTACGCCTATTGGCTATTTCAATAGCTTCTGATAGTGTATCTAAATAAGCCTTTTGCCCCTCAATATGATGGTCAGAAGGTAATACTACCATTACAGCATCATTATCTTTCTTTAACAACTTAATAGCTGATAACCCTATACAAGTAGCAGTTTCCTTATTTTCAGGTTCAGTAAATATATTTTTAGAATTAACATCAGATAACTCACCCCTTATTTTACTTAAATAATCTTGGTTAGTTATCACATAAATATTATCCTTCTTAATTAAAGGAGTAATTCTTTCAACAGTATTTACTAAAAAACTCTTATTATTAATAACCTTTAAGAATTGCTTTGGTTGATTTGCCCTTGATAAAGGATATAGCCTTGTACCTTTTCCCCCTGCTAAAATTAGCGCGTATATCACACAATTCCACTCCACGTAGTACTATGCTTTATTATATGAGTGATTTTTCACAATTGTGAAATCTTAATATGAATATATAATATAAGTCCATTTAAATTTTCAAAATCTAAACTTTCACAATTGTGAAGTTTTAGCATTACTTCATTATCCTTTTAACTAAATTCAACTTATTTTTATAAGGTGCAAATCTAATATTAAATTCAATAAAAGTTCCTCTTTTCATAACAGATTTATTATGAGTAAATGTTTCAAAACTTTCTTTTCCATGATACTTTCCTACTCCACTATTTCCCACTCCTCCAAAAGGTAAGTTAGGATTAGCTACATGAATAATAGTATCATTTATAGTAACTCCACCAGATGTAGTTGATGTTAAAACATATTTTATTTTCTTCTTACTTTCTGAAAAATAATATAATGCTAAAGGCTTTTCTCTATGATTTATAAACTTAATTACATTATCCAAATCCTCATAAACCAATATAGGTAATATAGGTCCAAATATTTCATCACTCATAAGAGGTGAATTTAAATCTGGTTTAATTATTAATGTTGGCTCCATATATAAATTATCTTCATCTATATTTCCTCCATAATAAATTTTTCCATCATTTAAATACCCACTTAATCTTTCTAATGACGATTTATTAACTATTCTAGGGTAATCTTCACTATTCCTTACATTTTCCCCAAATTGAATCCTTATTTCATTTATTATTAATTTTAATAATTCATCTTTTACAGATTTATGCACACACAAATAATCAGGGGCAACACAAGTTTGTCCTGCATTTAAAAATTTTCCCCATACAATTCTTTTAGCTGCAAGTTTCAATTTTGCATCAGAATCAACTATACAAGGACTCTTTCCTCCAAGTTCTAATGTTACTGGAGTTAAATGTTGTGCTGCCTTTTGCATAACTAACTTCCCAACTCTAACACTACCAGTAAAAAATATATAATCAAATGGTTTGTCTAAAAGAAGTGAAACAGTTTCTTTTCCTCCTAATGGATTTACTACTCTTAAATATTCCTCTGGAAAATTTTCATTAATTAACTTTTCCAATAATAAAGCTATATTTCTTGAATTTTCAGATGGTTTTATTATTGCTGTATTTCCAGCTGAAATAGCCCCAATTAATGGAGCTATAACTAATTGAAATGGATAATTAAATGGCCCTATAATCAGTGTTACACCATATGGCTCTTTATATATATAACTTTTAGATGGATAATAAACTATAGGAGACTTTCTTTTCTCTTCACTACTCCACTTTTTTACGTTTTTTATATGAAAATTAATATCATCATATAAAATTCCTACTTCAGTTACATATCCTTCAAAATTTGATTTTCCTAAATCTTTTTTTAATTCATTTAAGATTTTATCTTCATTTTTTTTAATTATATCATTTAACTTTTTTAAGTTTTTAATTCTATAATCAACATTTATAGTTTTTCCAGATTCAAAAAATTCTTTTTGATTCTTAAATATTAAATTTATATCTTCCATAAAATATTCTCCATAATATATTTATACTTTATAATACTTCATATTTTCTTTAATAATCTTATTAGGTATAACAAATTCTGAAATTCCTGATGCATAAGGAGCTATTTCATATAATTCAAAATAAATTACAAGCTTCTTATTTTTAATATAAAAATTTTGATTTTCATTTATTCCATTAAACCCATCTTTTCCAGTAAAATATCTATCTGGATCCTTTTTTATTTGTCTTGAAATTTCATTATTTATTACATCTTTATAAAGAAAATCTTTTTTAAAAATATCTTCAAGCTTCAATTCATTGCCTGTTGCAACATCTATATTATATGCAACTCTATTTGTAATTCCATGAGCTCCCCCAGTAAATTGATAATAATCTATATAAAAACTTATAATATCATCTTTATTAGTAATTTTATATCTTGCATATAATTGATAACTTATTAACGGTGAAGGATTATCTTTAAAATACTCATCTGCTATCCCCTTAGCATCCCCTATCCAAAGTTGTGTCCACTTTATAATCTTATCATTAATAATCTTTTCTTGTTTATTATTATTTAACCCCTTTATTTGTGGAATTATTACATTAATATCTAAATAGTTATTTTTAGACTTATATACTTTATCCACAATTTCAATATTAGAATTATCCTCAGTTATACAGATAGTTTTTAACATAGCCTGTGGATAACTAATATTTATTGTTAATATTGTTAATATTATAAAAATGCATATTTTTAGGCGTTTCATAAAACAATCCTCCTCTAAATTCGCTAATAATCACACTCTTTTTATTATTATCTACAATATTGTTAATAATTATTAACTTATATATCAACAAATTTTTAACAAGTTATCCACAGACACTTGTGGATTATGTGCGTAACATCTAGTTTTTGTTAATTTTATAATTTTTTTCATGTTTTTAACTATATTCTTTTATAAATTTATAACTTAAGCTTATTTATACACAACATAAAAAAATAAATCTTAATTTAAAATAAAACTCCAAAAAAAATAGGAACTATCGCACTAAAACTTTTATACACAATATATTGTTTTAAAAAATAAAAATCAATACAATATATTTTAGTATTTATTCTTAATGCGACATCCCCATATTATAATACTCATTTTCTTAATTATTACTATTGATCAACGTCCTTAGTTTTACCTGATGTTAAAATAAGTTCATTTAAGCCCTTAAGCTCATTATATGTAAGCTCTCTCCATTTCCCAATTTTTAAATCACTTAAATTTATATTCATAATCCTAATTCTTTTAAGCTTTACAACTTCATACCCTAAAGATTCACACATTCTTCTAATTTGTCTATTTAAACCTTGAGTTAAAATTATTCTAAATGTATTATTGCCTTCTTTTTTAACATAACATTTTTTTGTAACTTGCCCTAAAATTCTGATTCCGTTACTCATTTTCTTAACAAATTCATCATTTATAGGTTTATTAACAGTTACTATATACTCTTTTTCATGATTATTTCCAGCCCTTAATATTTTATTAACTATATCACCATCATTAGTCATTAATATTAATCCCTGAGAATCTTTATCTAATCTACCTATAGGAAATATTCTTTTTTTATGATTTACAAAATCAACAATATTGCCCTTTACCTTATGTTCTGTTGTACAAGTAATTCCTACTGGCTTATTAAGAGCAATATAAACTAATTCCTCTTCCTTAGAAATTAATATTCCATTAACTCTAACCTTTTGTCCCTTTGTAACTTTAGTTCCCATTTCAGCTTTAACTCCATCAATAGTAACTAATCCACTTTGTATTAATTTATCTGCTTCTCTTCTTGAACAAAAGCCTGATTCACTTATATATTTATTTAATCTTACACTATCCCCTCTATCATTATGAACAATTACATTTTTATTTTTTACTGACTTTTGTTTCATATAAACCTTCCTTTGTTTTTATTTTATAAATTTTTAGACCCTTAGAGTCAAAAACTCTAAAGGCCTAACCTTTACCATTCTAATTTACCTTATGCTCTAGGCCCGAATTATTAAATCTAACCTTTAAATTTTTTCTATAAATAAAATCTTCTGTTTTTTCCAATGAGTTGTGCTTTAATTCCTTTCCTGTAACTGTTACAACTATACCTGTTGATTTTATCATTTGATTTTCATTAGCATATTCTATAATCTTATATATTGCTGTATCAATGCTTTGATCTAAAAGATTAGTTTCCTCAATTAACTTTGCTCCTTTTTCTGTTGAAGATGAAATATTTAAAACCCTATTAAATCCATTTATATCTAACTTTATAGTAGAAGTTGTGTCAATTACTATTGTTCTGGTAACAACATTATACCTATATATTATCGCCATTGAAAAAACTAATATAAATACAACTAAAATTGATATATATATTTTAACATCTTTTAGTGTCTTTTTTTCATTAGCATTAATTTCCTGACCTATTAATACATCTTCATTTAATTTAACCTTTTTAAATTCACCTAAAGCTGTAAGAAGAATTGCATCTTTTTTATTTTTCCATACAACAATACCATTAACAGTTAATCCAGCTTCATATTCTACTATATCTTTTACATCACTATTCTTACTATCATCAACACTAGTTTCAACCATTTGTAAGTAATCTTGAATATTTTTATATTTATCATTTCCAAAAATTAATGTATAAACAATTATATAATCCCTATATTTCTCAAGAAACTTCTTATTAACTCTTGTAAACATATGTAACTTACTAAATGGTATTTCAATATTATTTATAAAACTATCATATAGCTCAAAATTAGCTGCTATATACATTGATATAGTTACCAACTCATTTCTTTGAGAATAACTTACTTCTCTTGAAATTAAATCTTTTATAAGAACCTTATATTCTATTAATTCATCTACTAAGATATTAATTTCTTTGCCTCTTTCTCCTATTACATAATTACCAATTAAAAATAAAGGCTTTACTGATGAAAATTTATACTTACCGCTTTGAAATTTATCCATTTATTCCCCCTAGTTATCATTTCTCACTTTTATCAATAAGTCTTCCTGTTACTATAACCCTTCTCTTTGATCCAATAGTACATGTTATCAATGTAATTTTTTCATAATCTGCAGTGTCTAAAACTTCTACTTGCTCTGGTTCTACAATAAAACTTTCATCAACTTCATATGTATATTTTCCACTTTTAGTAGTTACAATTACCTTATCTCCAGGCTTAACCTTATATAAATTTATAAAAGCATCTGTAAAATCAGAAACTCTATGTCCTGCAACTGAAAAATTTCCAACCTCTCCTGGCATTGCTGATTCTGGAAACTTACCTAAAAAATACTTTATTACATCTTCAGTTACCCCTTCGACAACAGGCTGCTTTAATCTAATTGATGGAATTTCCATTATTGCTATAGGAGTATATCCATTTATTGAATCTAAATTTACATCCTCATGACTTTCATTATTTGTATTATCTTCTTTTAACTGATTTTCAAAACTCTCTAACACTTCATTTTGCTTATTAGAAGTAACCATTTTCTTATAAACTACTGTACCTATTATACTAACCCCTATAAGTATAAGCAATATACCTATAAACCTTCTAAACTTATCCAATAAATCAACCCCTTAATTAAATTTTATCTTTATTTCTCTAAATTTGTACATATATAATTTTTTCTACATATATTATAACATAAGGACTAAAAACATTAATATATTTTAATGTAAAGTATATGGGGGGAGTTTTTTATGAAATATAATAAGGATAATATTATTTATATTGATTTTACATTTAAAAGGAAAAAAATTAATTCTAAGCCTCATTTATTTTTATATAAACTTTACTCAAGATTGATAAAAATTTTTCCATTTAGATTTACATCTAATAAAAATAAAAATCAATCTATATACACAAACAGAAAAACATCAAATTATTAATTTTTATTATCCCATTATTATTTTCAAATAAAATCTTATGTTAAAATATATATAATACATTTAAAGCTTTAATATTATTATTGCTTTGCAATAAAATTAATAACTATATTTTAATGAGGTGATTTGATGAAAATAGGAATGGGATATGACGTACATAAATTAGTAGAAAATAGAGATTTAATTTTAGGCGGAGTTAAAATTCCATATGAATTAGGATTACTTGGTCATTCTGATGCTGATGTACTTTTACATGCTATAATGGATTCTCTTCTTGGAGCTTCTGCTTTAGGAGATATAGGAAAACACTTTCCTGATACAGATGAAAAATATAAAGATATTTCAAGTATTGAATTACTAAAACATGTTGGTAAGCTTTTAGAACAACATAACTATATAATTGGAAACATTGATGCAACAATAATAGCTCAAAGACCAAAAATGGCACCTCATATACCTGATATGAGAAAAAATATAGCTAATGCATTAAATATTTCCCTTGATCAAATAAATGTTAAAGCCACAACTGAAGAAGGTCTTGGCTTTACTGGAGAAGGTCTTGGAATATCTTCACAAGCTATTTGTTTAATTCAAAATAAAAATTAAGTTTTATAACATTAATTATAATCAATAAACTTAACAAATTAAAAATTAAAAGTGGTAAGCTATTAACTTAATTCTTATAACTTACCACTTTTTATATGTAATTTATTCTTAAAATTTTTTATAATTTCTTAGATATAAAAAAAGAAGTAACAAAAATTACTTCTTCTTGGTGCGCCATCAGGGGATCGAACCCGGGACACCCTGATTAAGAGTCAGGTGCTCTACCAACTGAGCTAATAG
>OJMJ01000178.1_pt1 | contig 34015 bp, 31 predicted proteins | sample 1597181 | NCBI WGS metagenome assembly OJMJ01 (sample SAMEA2452126, study PRJEB22498) | human gut metagenome | biome: human feces; feature: human gut; material: feces | place: Australia | collected 2012
TTGTGATAATCAGATTGATATGGTCAATCGTGAAAAAGTAGAAGATTTTTGCAAAACAGCGGAGAAAGAAGAACAGGCAGCAGTAGATATTGTACAACCGAACAGAGATTCGCTACAATATTAATTTATGTATAATTATGTTGTAGGTACAAAAATAGTGTGACAGCGAGGTAGAGAAAATGGAAGAGCAGATAAAAAAGATTTATGAAAAGCAGAAAAATGGACGCATCAGGATGATACGGAATGTGCTGTTGATTTATGCAGCATTGATCTGTGTGGTGAGTATTTTCAAAGGAAATCCGTTCCCGCATCAGGAGACAGTACTCTTTTTCGATGTGAAGCAGCCGGGCTGGGTCACGACAGATCCCTGGCTTCTGTGGATTTGCGTGGTGGTTGATCTGATTGCAGGTATATTCATTTTAATCAGGGACATTCTCAGAGATTTTTCAAAAATTGACCGGATTCTGTCACAGCAATGTGATGCAGAAAAATATTCAGAAATGCTGGAAGAGTTGATAAAGTACGGAAAGAGCTTGGATTATCATGGATTTCAAAAAAGTGTCATGCTGATAGCTGAGTCTAAATATGTAGTTGCACTGATCATAAATGGGCAGTTGCAGAAGGCAGAAGAGTATATAAAGAATGAATGGGAAGGAAAAAGAGAGGGACGTTCCTGGCAGCAGGTCATGACGAATCTCGAACTGTCGAAGAAATATCAGGAGAAAGATGCGGCAGGTTATTCGGCTACATTAGAAAAAGCAGGGAAAGTATTTCAGAAGAATCCACTGTTTATGGCAAAAAATTTGATGCTGAAAGGTGAAGATGAGGCAGCAGTAAGATTACTGGAAAATGATACGGAAAAGCTGCCTTATTATGAGGTTACACGCAGATTCCTGCTGGGAGTATGTTACTACCGAATCGGAAAAGAAGAGCAGGGAAAAGAATGTATGGAATATGTAATTGGGCATGGAAATACGTTGAAGTGCAAAGAAGAAGCGGAAAAATATGTAACAGTGTAAGTAAGGATGTTCTTTAAAATGACAGGGTAACAAAAATGGAGAAAATATAGAGGATGGTAATAAAATAGGATATATCGCACATAAAGATGGTGAATCTGGAGTATACAATTCCTGAAAATAGACTTGACTTTTAAATATTACAAGTGTAAGATTTAAGGAACAAAAAAATTAGAAGAAAGGAATATCTATGAAAAGAAGACGAAAAAAGCAAAATATCCAAAAATCTTACGCTTGTAAGATTTTTGGGCTGATAGTAGCTATAACAGTAATTGCTGTTTCAGGAGGTGTTTTATTAAAAAGGACGATAACGGAATCACCAGAAGACACACTTATGGAATATATGAACCATATTGAAAAAAAGGAATATGAAGTAATGTATACTATGATAGATTCAGATGAAAAAGTTTATCTGACAAAAGAAGAATACATACAACGAAATTCTAAGATATACGAAGGAATAGAGGTCAGTGACATTAAAATCAGTCATATAGCTGTGAAAGAGAAAAAAGCAGATACAGTTACGCTTTCGTATGAAACATCATGTAATACAATTGCCGGAACAATACAATTTGACAATATGGCGGAACTGAAGAAGACGAAACAGGGATATAAATTAGTATGGCAGGATAGCCTGATTTTTCCAGATTTAGAGAGTGATGATAAAATAAGTGTTACTACATCAAAAGCGGAGAGAGGAGAAATATTAGACCGAGATGGTAAAATGCTTGCAGGAAAAGGAGTAGCAACATCAGTTGGCATTATACCGGGAAAGCTGGAAGACAGGAATGTATCTATTGAAAAAATAGCGGAGTTATTAGAGATAGATGTAGAAACAATAAATAACAAACTCACAGCAAAGTGGGTAAAAGAAGATTCTTTTGTACCAATTGAAACTATTCCGAAAGTAGAAGAAATAGATTTAATGAAAATACAGCCAGAAGAAAAGACACTTGAGGAGCAGGATTGTCAGAATAAACTTTTGGAAATTCCAGGGGTTATGCTATCAGATGTGGAAGTTAGAACCTATGAGTTAGGGGAAGCAGCAGCTCATTTAATTGGTTATGTACAGTCTGTAACAGCAGAAGATTTGGAAAATCATCCAGGGGAAGGATATTCAGCTGAAAGTGTAATCGGAAGATCTGGGTTGGAAAAGTTATACGAAAAGCAATTAAAAGGAAAAGATGGTTGTGATATAAAGATTTTGGATAGTGATGGGGAAGTAAAAGAGGTTCTTGCAAGTATTTTTAAAGAAGATGGTATGGATATAAGATTAACGATAGATTCCGATTTGCAAAAATCATTATACGAGCAGTTTAAAGAAGATCCGGGGTGTTCTGTCGCAATGAATCCTTATACGGGAGAAGTATTGGCTTTGGTAAGTACCCCATCTTATGATAATAATGAATTTATACGGGGCTTATCATCAGAGAAATGGACATCATTAAACGAAGATGAAAAGAAGCCATTATATAATCGTTTTCGTCAAGTATGGTGTCCTGGCTCAACATTCAAACCAGTTGTGGCAGGAATTGGGTTGAAAACGGAAAGCATAGATCCAAAAGAAGATTTTGGAAATGAAGGTTTGGCATGGCAGAAAGATTCGTCTTGGGGATCTTATCAAGTGACAACACTTCATGAATATGAACCGGTTATTATGAAAAATGCAATTATCTATTCTGATAATATTTATTTTGCAAAGGCAGCTCTTAAAATTGGTAGTGAGAATTTTATGAATACTTTAAATGAAATAGGATTTAATCAGAATATGCCGTTTGAGATTGCGATGCAGGAATCAACATATTCCAATACAGATAAAATAGAAACAGAAATACAATTGGCAGATAGTGGTTATGGGCAAGGGCAGATTCTTGTAAATCCATTACATCTGGCAAGTATTTATACTTCATTTTTAAATGAAGGGAATATGATAAAACCGTATTTGAAATACAAAGAAGAAGCATCCGGTGAAACATGGATAGAAAATGCGTTTAGCAAAGAAAATGTAGAAGAAATTATGCAAGGGGTGGAAGGTGTTGTAAATGATCCGGAAGGAACCGGATATGCTGCACATCGTGACGATATTTTGCTGGCTGGAAAAACAGGGACAGCCGAGTTGAAGGCAACGAAAGAAGATACTTCTGGCAAAGAAATCGGGTGGTTTTCGGTGTTTACGGCAGATAAAAGCGTGGACAAACCAATTCTTCTTATCAGTATGGTTGAGAATGTGAAAGGAATCGGTGGAAGTGGTTATGTTGTTAAAAAAGATGCAACAGTATTGGATGAGTATTTTGAAGGATAAAAAAATTTTTATGGGAAATTATTACATGTGTAAGATATTTGCGATGATATTGATAGTTCTTATTGTTTTTACAGGGTGCGGACAAAATCGAATTACGGAAAAAGAAGAAAAGAAAGAAACCGTAGAATCTGAAATGAATGCAGAAGTAAAAAAAACAGCGCAAACTTTTCGGTCTGTTTATATGAAGGAGAAGTCGGAGTTAAATACATTAAAGGTGAAAAGAAAAATTATCAATTGTCTGGAAGAAAAAGGATATGCGGCAGTAGATTGTGATAATCAGATTGATATGGTCAATCGTGAAAAAGTAGAAGATTTTTGCAAAGCAGCAGAGAAAGAAGAACAGGCAGCAGTAGATATTGTTGTTGTATTTGATGAAGGGGAAATTATACAATATCATTTAGAGTCAATGAATGGAAAGATAAATGTTCGATTATGTCAGGTTAAATGGAAGGATAATAGCCCACAGGCTAATTATTATGATGAATATGAAGCATATGAGTGGAAATATACAGAAAAAGGATACTTGTTTCTGGAGGAATATCACCCACCGGGATTTGATGGAGCACCGGGTGAAACTGGATTCAGAGTGCAGCCATTAGATAAAACATGCCGGGAATTGAATCGAAAATATGTTATGCCGTTGGGGTATGCACTTAATAATCTGTTGATTACAAATTGGGATAACCAGAATTATACGGAACTTGATTTTTATGATCTTTATGAAAAAATGTATTATATGAAATATGGAAAGCAAGTTCCATATGAAGCAAATTATGGTGGAGCAGAATATGAAGTTCCAAAAGATGAGTTTGAAGAGGTTATAAAGACCTATTTACCATTTAGTAATAGCGAGATTGAAAAAGGAACTTTTTATAACTCTGATAATAGAACTTTTAGATACAGACCGCGAGGGTTATATGATTGTGAATTCCCATATGAGCCATATCCGGAAGTTATCTCATATGAAAAATTACAAGATGGAACATTAAAACTTACGATAGAAGCAGTATGGGAAATCAGAATGTTAGATCAGGCAATCACCAGTGAATTGATGATAAAACCTATGGAAGACGGAAGTTTCCAGTATTTATCAAATAAGGTAATCAGTTCAGATCAAAATGCAAATGCAGGGTGGTATATGCCAAGGTTAACAGAAGAAGAGTGGGAAGAGAATTACAGTAATAATTAGGGGGCAATATGAAAAGAAAAAGTATTTTGTTAGTACTTTGTATAGGAATGATTCTGACTTCCTGTGAAAGTAAGATATCGTTAAACAGCACAGATGTAAAAAATGAGAAGAATCAGAAAAACACTACCATGGAAAATCCGGATAAGGGATATAATCTACCAATCGATGAAGACAAGAAAAAGGAAGCTGTGAACGATTGTGAAGAAATTATGGGCATTATCCGAGATATTTATTCTGAATATAATGGAATACAAGAAGCAGATCAGAACACTGCTGAGCAAATGATGAATCGGATGAAAGAAATTATCAAACAAAATGGGAATCCGGTCATTGGTTCCGATCATTATTCTGTTATGGATAATTATCAGAAGATGGAACAATTTTTAAAATCTGCAGAACAAGAAGAAAAAGGAAGTGTAATTTTATATGAAGCAGATACAGATGGTGGAATTACCAGAAAAGAATATAGTTATGATGGAAAAGAAATGAGTGTGATGTCCGCAAAAATGATCTGGAGTGAGGATACAGAGCCTGTACTTACATACATATCGCTATCAAAAATAAAAGAATGGGCATATACTGAAAATGGGAATTTCTGTTATGAATTATGCGTACCTGAACCACCGGAAGTGACAGAGATTGTAGATGGAAGTTGTATTATCCGGGTAAAGCCTTTGAGTGAGGAGTGTCGGGAATATTCAAAAAAATATGTGAGTACGTTCGGCTATCATGGAAACAATCTGTTATGTTCAAACTGGAATGCGGAGGATATGCAGGGGTTGGATTATAATGGACTTTATGAATATTTTTATCAAATGAAATATGGAGAAAAATTTACGGCAGAAAAAGAGGTTGTGGGAATTCCAGCAGAAGAGTTCGAAAATGTAATTATGACATATCTTCCTGTTACAAAAGAAGAATTGAAAGAATGGGCGGTCTACGATGAACAAAGTAATATGTTTATCTGGGAACGATTGGGATGTGGTAATTATTCACCAACACATTTTGGCTTGTCTTTACCGGAAGTAACAGAAGTCAGGCATAATGAAGATGGAACCATTGTTTTGACAATTCATGCAGTATGTGATTCTGTTGTATGTAATGATGCTGTTATTACACACGAACTTACGATGAAAATTCAGGATGATGGAACGATTCAGTATGTTGGAAACAGGATTTTAGATAATGGTATTGATAATATACCGAGGTATCAGTACCGGTTAGGTAATTTGCAGAATTGATCAGTAGAGAAGAATGAAATAAAGAGAACTGATAACAGGAAATTATGCTATCAGTTCTCTTTATTTATTTCCAAATACCAAGATTAGAAAGTACAGATTCTGTTATTTCGGTAGCCTGACTTCCAGTTGCACCAGAAGAGGATTGAATATTTGTTGCGAAGTAGTAAGTATTATTCGCTGTTTCAATGTATCCGATAAACCAGCCATTGACATCTTTACCATTGACACGCCCGGTTCCTGTTTTCCCGTAAAGAGAACCGGAAGAAGTAGTGGAAAGCAGCAGGGCTTTTTTTACTGCCTGGATATTTTTACTGTCAAAATGAAAATTATTTTGATAGAAATCCTGTAACAATTCCACCTGTTCTATGGGTGATATCTTCAGAGAGAAATCTGTCCAATAGAGATTTAGATTTGTTCCAGTATTTTGATTCCCATAGTTTATTGTCTGTAAAAATGTTCTTACGGCTTCAAAACCTGCCTGTGAATCAATTGCCTGAAAATACCAGTTTACGGAATTATGTATAGCCGAGGTTAAATCTTGATCGGCTTCCCATGAATTAAAAGGATATGGTTCTCCATTCCATGTGAAAGTGGAATGTTCTGGTGTAATAATTCCAGATTCCAAGCCAAGTAATGCATCATATATTTTATAAGTCGAATTCGGTGATACACGTGTGGAAGCATGATCCATATTATAAATATTCCATTTATCAGCAGACTGATTATATAAAACAAAACTTCCGGTGTAGTCCCCAAAATTGGAAGAAAGATTTAGCTGAGTAATATTCTTTTCGGTTGTGTCAAAATGATAGCCAGTCTGATCAGAAGCATAAACAGAAAGTATGGGAATGCATCCAATGATGATAGTAGAGACGAATATGCATATAAGATATCCACGAATTTTTTGTTTAAAAGTAGGTTGGTGGAATGATGCAATATTTAAAATGCGTCCTTTTAACTGTTTTATATTTCCACTGATTCCCATAGTAAGAGGGAATGGAGACAGAGCTATTGTTTCGGCAAAGTTAATCAGTGTATTTCCATATGACTTGTATTCTGTTTCTTTCAATAATTGTAATACAGCACTGTCGCAGGCAAGTTCGCGTTCCTGCCGTATTCTTTTTAGAAAATACCAGATTAGGGGATTGAACCAGTAGAAAACATTTACTGTATTTATCAAATATCCAATTAGAATATCTTTATGCTTGTAGTGCTGCAGTTCATGAAGAAGCATATATCGAATATCAGTTGAGCTTATAGTTCCAGCGTTAAAATCTGAAATCAAGTGAATTGGAAGATAAATGCGAGGATGCAGGAAACCAGCCAAAACAGGAGATTTCAAAAATGCTGTACTATAAATCGGAATGGTATGCTTGCTGTTCACTTCGTTTAAACATTCTATATAAAGAGCGTTTAGTTCTTCATTTTGAAGAGGTAAAGCAGAACTATGTAAGGCGTTTACTTGTCTTACTGAGCGGTAGAGAAGAAAAAACATTATGAATATACCGATACTCCAGAAAAATACAAGTAATGTGTGAATAAAAGTTGGTATTTGGGTGCTGACAGAGACAGCAAAATCATTTATTTTATCCAAATTATAACCATTACCAGAAAGAAAAGTGGTTTGAATGTCACCATTGGTACTTGAACTGGCTGTCAGCAAATGGCTCCACGATATAGAAGATGGGGCAGAGCTTATTGGTAAAAAGGGAACAATTAGAACGGCAAGAAATATAATCGAAAGATTATATTGCATACGTGCGGATAATTGCCTTTGCAATAAATTTTTTAATCCCAGTAAACTACCTAAAAAAATACAAATGATGGCATTACACAGTAAAAATCGAAAACTAAAATATATCAAAATATGCTCCTCCTCCCATGGTTAATGATTGGAAAGAAGATTCCGTAAGCTGGCAATGTCTTCTTCAGACAATTTATCATCCTCAATGTAAGAGGCAAGCATAGAAGTGATATTACCATTATAATATCGCTTTAAAAAAGAATTACTTTCCTGCCGAATATATTCGTCTTCCTTGACCAATGGAGTATAGACAAAAACCCGGCTTTGTTTTTCGTAGGTTAGTGCTTTTTTAGAAACGAGACGTTTAATCAATGTCTGAATTGTTTTAGGACTCCAACTGGAAATTTGTGTTAATTTTTCAGTAATTTCATTGGTGCTGATTGGTGCGTATTTCCAAACGATTTTCATAACTTCAAATTCAGCTTCTGAAATTTGAGGCAGATTGCTCATGTGATATTCCTCCAAATCTTACAAATGTAATAAAAATATTATATATCTTAAAAGGTTATTCTGTCAACGAAATAAAAACTTGACTTTAAATCTTACAGATGTAATAATAGATAAAAATTACACTTGTAAGATTTGGAATATGAAAGGTTTTTATAAAATGGGAAGGGTAGTTGTTGTAACATTTGATGAAAATGAGGAAGAAAAATTAAATGAATTATTACATTTTCTGTCTGCTAAAAAATACTCTGAGATGCCTGGTAAACAAAATAGGGTACTTGATTACGGAGCATTAAAAATAAATGCGGAATATCGTTCTGTAGAAAGTAATGGTGAGCTGGTTCAATTGACGAATTATGAATTTGAAATATTATATTTGCTGGCAAAAAATCCAGGACGGATATTTTCAAAGGAACAAATATATACACAGGTGTGGAAAGAACCATATTATGGGGCAGAAGATAATGTTATGGGCATAATTCGGAGAATCAGAAAAAAGATTGAGCCAGATTCTGCAAAACCAAGATACATTTTAAATGTATGGGGTATGGGATATAAATTTAATGGTGAATTGATGAAATGATGAAATATAAAATTGGGCATAATAAGTAAAGATACCAAAAAAAGCAGGAGAAATTTTTATGGAAAATGATATTTGGAATGAAATATCCTCTTTTTTGAACCAGTTGCGTTGTGAGAATATAAACAGAGAAAGTTATATCTATTTCCAAGAACTTGCAAATATTCAGTTGAAGAAGAAAATGGAAAAAGAAAAGGTGAATAAACTTCTCGATCATATAAGTTATGAGGACAGGGAGAAGTTGAAGCAATATGGAGAAATTTTGGAAGAAGAAGCGTTTGTGTCAGAACAAAGGGCATATTGTCAAGGATATGTAGATTGTATTCAGTTATTGGCTGGTTTAGGACTCTTGAAAAAATCGACGGATATGGAAAAAATAATTAGCGAGATGAAAAGCAATTAAGTGTGTCGTGGAGGGAAATGTAGTATTTGATAGATAATAGGATGTTCGTAAAGAAGAAACAGTTATGTTATATCAAGTTGTAATGATATAGCATAACTGTTTTTAACATATGGTAATAGTATTTATTCCACTAATTTTAAATATCGGTAATTATCAGCTATTTATCGGTATTTTACAAGTTTTATTTTGTATCATTAGTAGTGTCTACGTTAGAAATAAAAGGATTAGAATCTAGCAGAGCTGTCGTAGTTGCAAGAATTACCTGTAACTGATAATCATTGCACTGATTTAAGAGCCGAAGAATCTGATCATATGTAGAATTATTTTTATTCTGATTTGGATAAACGTAGTCATCAGCAGAAATATTTAAAGTCTGCATGGTTTTACAAAATAATTCCAGACTGGGACCGCCTTTATGGCGTTCGAGGTCTCCAAGATAAGCCGCCGATATTCCGAGTTTTTCAGCAAGAGCTTCTTGTGTTAAATGCATTTCCATACGCCCTTGTTTTACTAAAGTGGCAAATAATGTTTTTGGAATATCCATGTTTGTATACCTCCATAAACTTAGTGTATTACCCTAAATTTGAAAAGTGAAAAGGGTGTAACATTAGAAAAAACACAGGGTATTACCCGATGAATGAGAAAGCATACAAATCTCTTTCGGTTAAAAAAAACAGATTCCGAAAGAGCAGTATTTGTATGCTTATTTTCTTTTCCGGAATCTAACCGGAGAAAATATGGTTCTTAGCAAGAGTTCAGCTAAAAAATTCTGTTCAACAGAAGGTATTCAATTAAAAAAATCTCAACAATTTCATTAGTAAATGTTGGAATTGAAACTAGGGTAAGAGCCAATAATGAATCCAGGGTAATAAAATATCGAATTAAATGCGTCCATAGGAGTGAAATCTGTCAGGGCGTTTTTTGTTACCTAAATATTGAGAATGAGCAATTCAAAATAAGGTCGATTGTTCGTATTCGTGCCCCGCCTACTGATCTGAATTCAAAAAAATTCAGATTGGAGGAAAGGTCATGGAAGGCAGACAGCCTAAAAGAAGAAAAGATAAATATAACCCATATGAAATCTATGAGAAGGACGGAAAATATTATGTTTCATTTCGTAATGGTGAAAAAGAGTACAAGGATTTGGAAATAGGAAAGAATGTATATGAAGCTTTTAATACGTTTGAATTGCAGGATGTGTCGCATATGAATGTTGTGGACAGGCATTTGGAACAGTCAGAAATCTGGGATTCCAGTTTATATGAACGGGTATTTCAGAAAGAGGAAGGTGTAGAGGATACTGTTCTGAATAAACTGGAAGCGGAACGTTTACATAGTGCAATTCAGCAGTTGTCGGAAATTCAGAGAAGACGATTGATGAAGTATTATTTTGAAGATAAGAATTATGAGCAGATTGCACAGGAAGAAGGCTGCTCTTTTCAGATGGTAGCAAAGTCTGTAAAAGCAGCAATCAGAAATTTGAAAAAGATTTTGAGATAGTGGGTTGAAAAATAGCGTTTAAGTGAGGAAACAGGTGGAAAGAGAAATATTTTGATCCACCTGTTTCTTCTTTTGTCACGAAAAGACTGGGGAGCGGGAAGAACCTTGACAAATTCATATACATTCATCAGGCACATTCCTGTTGTTATCGTGATGAGCGTAAGCCACATTAACAAATACGCCATAACACAGGCTGGGTAAAGACAGCGAAATCCCACCCGTATACTTCCTTTTGGTTTCAGTTTGTATTACCCGGACTGTTGAGCGAAAAATATCTGGTTATAACTGTCAGATTGCTTCTGGCAGGGCGATGACAGACAACAGGCATAATGATACTCCTGTCCGGTCATAAAGTCGTGTATACAAAATATTTCTTTGATGCCGCAACAAGTGAGGGCAGCTTCAGGAGATCCCTGGAGAGGAAAACTCCCAATCCCATATATTTATTTTAGATAAAATCCTGTGGAGCTGATTAGCAGTCAGCCGTCTGATGATTTCCCAATTACAAGTCGGGGCGTCGGGGACAAATAGGCTTGTATTTTACATATTTAGGGATAACAACAGTTAGAAAGACGAGAGGAGATATAGCAAAGATGGAAGATAGAAACGTCAGGCGTGGGGATATTTATCACGCCGACCTTGATCCTGTATTTGGAAGTGAGCAGGGCGGTTATCGTCCGGTGCTGGTGATTCAGAATAATATAGGAAATCAATACAGTCCGACAGTGATCGTGGCAGCAATTACAAGTAAAGAAAAAATGAAACTGCCGACACACATTGCAGTCCCGGAAATGGAAGGTTTGGAAAAGGATTCTGTAGTGCTGTTGGAGCAGCTTAGAACTTTAGATAAAAGACGGTTGGAAAATTATGTGTGTACCTTAGATCGTACTGAAATGGAGAAAATCAATAAAGCAATCCGAAGAAGTACCGGGATACCGAAGATAATTGAAAAACCGTTAGTCGTGAGCTTGTGCAGAGTATGTGCAGGCAATTTTTATGAGGTGCCGGGACGTTATATCCGGCGGGTGAATCCGGAGCAGCGATATAAGGAATTATGTATGTTCTGCAATGTCCGGAATGGGTACGACTATTATATAGGAAGAAAGAACAAGTAACACGTAAAAGTCAAGTGTGCGATTTGAAAATTCGCACATTGGACGATGTAGACGAAAATGGATATCTTAGTGGTGTACCGTTTTTAGATGTTACACAGCTAAAAACTACCGGTAGTAAAGCGCAAAGATTAGGACGAGGAGGATAACGTCATGGCAATGATAGAGAATGAAATGGAAAAGAAAGTATATAAAGTAGAAGATGTTCAAAATTTGCTTGGGCTGGGACGCTCCAAGGCATATGAATTTATAGAAAATGTTTATTATGACAGAAAACCATTCCGGGTGTTGAAGATTGGCAGATCTTATCGTATCCCATGCAATTCTTTTGATAAGTGGCTGAATGGAGAGAGAAAGAGTGAGAGCAGAATGAAACAGAAAGAAACGCAGCAGGAGACAATGTCAAAGGAAAAGAGAGTTGTCTTTTTTGAAGGAAAATCATGGTATCACAGAACCAAAGAGCTGCAGGACGATCTGACGACAAAATATGGGAAAAAAGGTGGCTTTGAAACGCCGGAAGAAGCAGAGAAAAGTTACTGGGAATATGAAAAAAGATACCAGAAGAAGCAGAGAAATCTCCAGATTGCAAAAATGCAAAAGACAGATGTGATGCTTGGGGATTATCTGGAATACTGGTTTGAAAATATTTTCAGTCCGAGAATTGAGACAACCACGAGAATGGTTGGAGCATATACCTTATATAATCTGATTCTTCCGAGTATGGAAGCGGATATCAAATTAAAATACATTTCAGTAGAGTATTTAGATGCTCTACTGGAACGTGTCGCAAAAATCTGTCCTTCAGCGGGAAATAAAGGGCGGGAGCTTTTGAGCATCGCCATGAAAGATGCAGCAGGAGATAAGTTCATAAGCTATAATCCAATGCCTGAGACAAAGCCATATCCGAGAGCAAAACCAAAGGTAAGGGTATTAAGCAAAGAAAAATTGAAAGTTTTTCTTGAAGCTGCGAGCAAGAATCCTTGGTATCTGGAAATTTTACTGGGACTGTTTTGTGGGTTACGAAAAGGAGAAATTCTTGGATTGAAATTTCAGGATTTTGATTTTGAAAAACAGAACGTCAGAATTAGCAGACAGCTTGTTGGAAACCTGAAACTGAAAGAAAAAGAATTTACGGTTACGGAATATGCTGTTATTGAAAGGAATCCAAAGACTGAGAACAGCTACCGGATATTGAGAGTGCCAAAAGTGGTGATGCAGGAAGTAAAACGCAGACAGCAGTTGATTGAATTGCGAAAAACTGATCCGGGCATAGAATACAAGAATTTTGATTATGTATGTTGTCAGGAAAATGGCGAACCCCGATCATTAACGGCAATGAATCAGGCACTTACGAAAATCTGTAACAGAAATGGATTGGCAAATATCACCGTACATGGACTCAGACATATGTTTGCGACCATTTTAATTGAGCTTGGAGTTCCATTGTTTAAAATATCTGGTCTGTTAGGTCATAGTTCCGTTCATACGACTTACGAATATTATTGTGAGATTATGGACGAGCAGGATAAGATTATTGCATTTGTAAATAATACATTTGTACCACAACGAACGGGAACGGAGGGATAGCCATGCATAAGACCTTTGATTTTAAGAAATATGTAGAATATAAGGTTTATTCGGTGACGACAATCAAAAAAGGATATGGATTTCGCGTGTTGCTGACGTTTGCAGATGAAAGTACAAAGACACAGCAACATGCGGGATTCACAACCAAAAGAGAAGCTAATGCATTTCGTGATGAAGTAATCGGACAGCTACATACCGGAACCTATATTGTGTATGGAAAAATCCGGGTAGAGGAGTTTATGATCTTCTGGTTGGAAGATATTATGCGTCCCCGAATAACAGACGACACTTATACAACTTACAAAAGTGCCATTAAGAATTACATTGTTCCACAGATTGGAAAGATGTATATGTCTACACTAAATCAGGGGTATATCAGAAAATTATATAATGCAGTTGCAGAGAAGTATGAATCAGTTGCGAAAAATGTCAGGACGATCATGAAAACATCATTGGAGTATGCATTTAACAAAAATGTACTGGCAACAAATCCAGCGAATGGAATCAATTTACCGAAGAAAATAAAAAAGACAGAGTATCGTGTCCTGAAAATTGACGAGAAGAAAACATTGACACTTCCGCAGGTGCTTCGGTTAATTGAGGCAAGCAAGGAGACACCGATTCATATGCAGATTTTATTTGCGGTATTGATGGGACTTAGAAGAAGTGAAATAAATGGTCTGAAATACAGTGATGTCGATTACATTCACAGGACGTTGAGAGTAGAGCGTCAGTTGGGAAAGAAGCCAAACAGTAAAGCAGAAGACTGTGCACCTAAGATGCTGACAAAGCAGGAAATTAAAACAAAAACACCTGCTGGTGTGCGTGAACTTCCAATACCGGATTATGTATTTGAAGCCATTCTGGAAGAACGGAAAACTTATGAGAAGAACCGAAGACGCAGACCAAAAGAGTTCCGGGACTGGAATTATATTTGTTGTTCTACATATGGGAATCCAAGGAGTAAAGGCTTTCATCAGAAATACTATAAAGACTTGTTGAAATCCTTGGATTTGCCTGATATTCATTTTCACCAGTTGAGAAATACTTATGCAACTATTTTGCTGAAGAATAGCTTTAATTCAAAAGGTGTTTCGCATTTATTGGGACATGCCAAGGAAATCATATCAGTAGATGTCTATGGAGATACGCAGGAAATCATAGAAGACTGTCTGGATGTATTGGAACCATTTATTGAAGAAGTTATTCCAAAAGAGCGGAAAGATCAGTATTATGATTATTCAGAAGTGATTGAAATAGACTTAATCCTGGAGGAATATTTCAACGCAGCATGATAAAAAATAGAATAGTAGTAAGAGAGAAAAGTACAAATAAGAATCGAACATTTGTACTTTTTTCTTGCCTTCATCTATATACTTTCAAAAAAATGTCTGATATAATAGGGACTGTTACAAGAACAAACAGTAAAAATATGACAGGACCGGAGGTTAGTATTTTCAGGTATTTCCGAGTGCTGTTTTATCCGCAAATATGAATTTTGTGACTTTTATTCGTAACGAGGTGAAAAGGACATCTATTCACCATAAAATAAGCTTTTCGTTACGAATCTGGATACGAATTTTTGGCTGATAATGATCATAGTAAAAGTCACAAATGGAGGGATTTACCATGAATGAGTTCAAATTAAAAGCCCCATATAAGCCAACCGGAGACCAGCCACAGGCGATTGCAGAGCTTGTAAAAGGGTTCAAGGAAGGCAATCAATGCCAGACTTTATTAGGGGTTACGGGTTCTGGAAAGACTTTTACGATGGCAAATGTGATTCAGCAATTACAGAAGCCGACACTTGTCATCGCTCATAATAAAACACTTGCAGCTCAGTTATACGGAGAGTTCAAGGAGATGTTCCCCGATAACGCAGTGGAATATTTTGTCTCCTAGCATGAGAAAGTCACAAAACGGGTAGTATTTTGTGGTATGTGGGTGGTTGAACATCCAGATGTTGTGGAAGTGGTAGTGGTGAGAGTATAGGTGAAAAGCGGGTGGATGAAGAGGTTTTGTGACTTTTTATCGCCTGCTTTTTGATTAGAAAATTTGAGAAAATTGGTGTATAGAGGATGAAGAATTGGTATAATAAAATTGAAAAAATATTGAGTGAAAAAGTCACAGAATATATTAGTAAAAAATGAAAAGGAGAGTTTTATGGAATATGTAAGAGTGTATGAATTAGCCAAAAAGTATGGTTTAACTAATGAGCAGATGATTAATTTTTTAATAGATAATGGTATTGATGTTGTAAGCCATATGTCGTCAGTTAAAATGTCATCGGTAAGCCAGTTAATGAAGTTGTTGGAAGGAAAAAAGAATTTTCATGAGCATACTAATAAAACGTCTTTAAAACGAATAAAAATAGAAGGTCTTTTTGGAAAATATGATTATGATATTGAATTCAAAAAAGATATTAGTATATGGGTTGCCGAAAATGGCCAAGGGAAAACAACAATTTTAAATATTTTGGTTGCACTTTTGAATGGTGACATTAAAACCCTTGCAAATATTAATTTTCAAAAAATAGAAGTTTATATAGGGAAAAAATCATTTGTATTGGATAAAGGAATCAAGAAAACTAAAAGCTTAGACAGAAGAAAATTAGAACAATTATTATATGAAATACAAGATGTAGTCCCGTATATGAGTTTTAGACGGATGTTAAATAAATATAGACATGGTGAGCAGATTGATTATGCTGAGTTAGCGGGGTATATAAAAAAATATATTGTTGAAATGGAGGGAACTTATAGGAATGAAAAATTGTTTTATTTACTGAATGAAATTCAAGAAGTAGAATTAGAAAGTTTTGCGGAAAAAATTTATGAAATAAAAAATGAAGTGATAGAAGAACTGTCATTTTATCCGACTTATAGGCGAATAGAAGTTTCAATTGATAAAGTATTTTTAAACAATAAAGTACCTAATGAAATGACAAAATATATTAATTTCGGAATGGGGGACGTTAAAAAACGGGTAAATGCTTTATTAAAAAAGATGTCATCAGATGCTAATGCATCATACATTCAAATGAATGGAGAGGTTATTAGTGATTTGCTAAAAGGAGCAAGTATGGAAGAATTGACCAGAGATATTGCACCGATAGATAAACATAAAGTGGAGGTTATTATTAAGCGTATAGGGGAGGAACGTATTGAAAATATAGAAAAATTAAAAGGTTTTGTAGCAAATAAAGAAGATCATCCAAATGAAGAATTTTTGAAATTTTATTTAAATAAACTAGTCAAAATATATGATAGTCAAAGGGCGATAGATGAAAAACTAAGCAAATTTGTAAAGGTATGTACAAAATATTTAGCAGGTAAGAAAGTAGTCTATGATGAAGTAAATTTATCAGTATGTGTTTTTGATGTAAATGGTGATGAGATTGATTTTGATGACTTATCTTCAGGGGAAAAGCAAATAGTATCAATATTTTCAAAGGTATATTTGGATGTAATGACGTCCTGTATTTTTATAATAGATGAACCAGAGTTATCATTATCAATTGAATGGCAAAAAGAATTTCTGATTGATATATATAATTCTGGAAAGGTAGGATTGCTTATTGCAACAACGCATTCACCATTCATCTTTAAAAATGAATTTAGAAATTATACGGTTGAAATGGATTTATATAAGAGGTAGAGATAAATGAATCTGAAACAGATGGAAAAAGAAAGTGATTGCATAGAAACAATATTTCAATCATATATCACTTTAAAGAGTACACGTACAGTTTTCCTTTTTTTTGAAGGAAAAGATGATTTTAAATATTACTGGTGCAGATTAGCACCTTTTATAGGGGAGCAAGGTTATGAAACATATATATGCAGAAGTAAAGGAAATGTTTTGCAACTATATAATATGATTCGTTTTCAAACTAAACCAAGGGATAATGAAAAAATATGTTATTTTGTTGATAATGACTATGAGAAAAGCCAGTTGCAAAATGAAGATATATATGTAACGCCGACATATTCGATTGAAAATTTGTATATTTCTGATAGTGCTATAAAAAATATGCTAAAAGGTGAATGGGGACTATCTGGAGAAATGCTAAAAGCCGATAAGGATGATTTTGAAATTGCATTTAATTATTTGAAAGGGAAAAGAGATGAGGTTATTAATTCGATTATATATGCTAATGCATGGTATTCATTACAATATAATAAATCAAAAGGGAATTTGCAACATCCAAAGTTATCGGCTATAAAAGAATATAAGACGATAAAAGATGTTAAAGATAAAGCTACGTTAGAAGGTATGGTAGCAAATTCAATAAAAGTATCTGAAGAGGAAGTCGAAGCAGAGATTGCCTATTTGGAACAAAATCCAGAGGGGAAAATACGTGGAAAATATTTTGAACAAACTATGCCTAATTATTTTATGAAAGTTTTTCAAGATTCAAATAAAAAGAATAATAGAGAAATGTTTTCAAAAAGAAGACGTGTAAATATAAATGTAGTCGAAGATAATATGGTTTCTGTTTTATCACAATATGCAGATAGCCCTTCAAATTTGATGGCATATATTACAAAAATATTTAATGTTAATATATAGAAATGTTAAATAGTAAAAGTATTACATAGCCGATTGGTTCGATACGAACCAGTCGGTTTTTTCATGCTCATTTTTATACATAGCCAGTCCCGTAAAATGGATTGGCTATTAAATTTTTTGAGGAAGGAGGAAATTATATGACCAAGTGTAAAGTTATTGCTCTTGCAAATCAGAAGGGAGGAACCGCTAAGACCACAACGACATTAAATCTTGGAATTGGTCTTGCACATCAGGGGCGAAAAGTATTATTGGTTGATGCTGATCCGCAGGGAGACTTAACGACTGCATTGGGTTGGACGACTGCAGACAGTCTTCCGATTACATTAGAAACACAAATGAAGAAGATATTACAAGACGAACCATTTGTGTATAATGAGGGAATTTTACATCACAAAGAAGGAGTAGACATTATTCCAACTAACATTGAATTATCGGGCATGGAAATCTCACTGGTAAATGCCATGAGCAGAGAGCAGACTTTAAAGCTGTATCTGGCAGATTTGAAAAAGGATTATGATTATATCCTGATTGATTGTATGCCTAGTTTGGGAATGTTGACTATCAATGCATTAGCTGCCGCAGACAGTGTAATTGTTCCGGTTCAGGCTCATTATCTTCCATTAAAGGGTATGACACAGTTGATGAAAACAATCGGTAAGGTACAAAGACAGTTAAATCCTAATCTGAAGATTGATGGAGTATTGCTGACACTTGCAGATATGAGAACAAAACTTGCAAGGACAACAGAGGATAGCCTTCGAGAAAATTACGGGAAACATATTCGAATTTTTAAAACGATTATTCCAGTGGCTATCACAGTGGCAGAAAGCAGTGTCGCAGGACAGAGCATTTATGAGTATGACAAGAATGGAACTGTTGCAAAGGCGTATGCGGAATTTACGAGGGAGGTGTTAAAGTGTGGCGAAAAGCAGAGAAATAAATATGAATCTTCCCTCAGCCGATGACCTTTTTACCACGCAGGAAGAAAGAGATCATAAGAATCAGGAATATGTAAAAAATATTTCTATTTATGAAATTACAGACTTCCCGAATCATCCGTTTAAGGTAAAAATGGACGATAAGATGTTGGAAACTATCGAAAGCGTGCGTGATCATGGCGTATTAGTTCCAGCACTTGTCAGGGAAAAGCCAACAGGTGGGTATGAAATGATTTCCGGACACCGCAGAAAAATGGCAAGTGAACTGGCTGGAAAAGAGACAATGCCATGTATTGTAAGAAATCTTAGTGATGACCAAGCAGTCATTGTTATGGTTGACAGCAATCTTCAGCGAGAAGAAATCTTACCATCCGAAAAGGCATTTGCTTATAAAATGAAGTTAGATGCTATGAAGAGACAGGGACAGAGAAGAGATTTGACTTCTGTGCCACTGGCACAGAAGTTTAAAGGTAAAACTTCAAGAGAAATATTAGGTGAACAAGTTGGAGAAAGCCAAGACCAAATCCGCCGCTATATCCGCCTTACAGAACTTGTCCCGGAAATCCTAGAAATGGTCGATGACAAAAAGATTTCTATGCGTCCGGCGGTGGAGCTGTCTTATTTGCCGAAAGTGGAACAGGAGATATTGTACGACATCATGGAGTCGGAGGCTTGTACCCCAAGTCATGCACAGGCAATTAAAATTCGCAAATTTTCAGCAGAGGGCAGGTTGAATGAAGATGTTTTGCTGTCGATTATGTCAGAAGAGAAGCCAAATCAGGTAGAGCAGTGGAAAATCCCGAAGAACCGATTGAAAAAATACTTTCCATCGGGAACTACACAGCAGAAAATGGAAGAAACCATTATCAAAGCACTGGAATTATACCGGAAACGGGAAAAAAGCAGGGAACGATAGGCATTTTGACACCAAGGGAGAAGTCTATCTGTTGGCGGTCAATGAGAAATCAGCCTTTTTCTGTTTTCCCCTCCCCACACCCTACCCCTTTGGTTTACCAGCAGATTACCAGCCGAAAAGACAATAAAGAGCCGGGAACATCTTCTCTTTCGGCAGGTCAGAAATTCCCACACCCTGCATGGCAGCAGGGAGCAAACAGCATAAAGCAACATCAGGCGTTCCAGACGGACGTCTTTTTTTGATTGAAAAGAAAGGAATTGTAGAAAATGAAGAATATATGGAAACGAGTGTGTACAGGGATTCTTGCCCTGACCACGATTTTAACTGCATTACCGATCACATCGGTTCAGGCAGCGGAAACACAGTATTGGACGGAATCCTCAGAGAGAGTCGGATATATTGAACATGTGATGAATGATGGAACCATTCATTCTACATTCAATGAAGGTCACATGCGAGTAGAGGGCGAAACCGCCTATTGTGTAGATATTAACACCGGATTCAAAAATGGGTATAAAACTAGACACGATGCAAGTGCTAGCATGAGTGCTGCACAGATCGAAGATGTGGCATTGTCACTGGAGTATGTAAAGCAGTATAGAGGCAGTCATAGTAACCTGAATGCAAATCAGGGATATCTGCTGGAACAGTGTGTAGTATGGCAGAGACTCAGTGAACAGTTGGGCTGGAAGTGCGATAATGTCAGAGCTGCATATTCTGAGATTTCACAGGATATTCAGAATGAAGTGTATGCAGGAGCGAGAGCATTTGTACAGGCAAACAAAGGTCGCTATAAATGTAGCGGATATATCTATACTGGTGAAGGACAGGATCTTGGACAGTTTTGGGCAGAACTGAATGTCGGAAATGCGAAGGTAAAAAAGACAACTGCAAATGAGATTGTCACAAATGGAAATGCGATGTATTCCATTGTTGGAGCAACCTTTGGCATATTTTTAGACCAGAATTGTAGTAATCAGATTGGAACACTTACAACAAATGAAAATGGCGATACGAATGAAGTTGAAGTGACTGCAGGGACTGTTTATATCAAAGAGCTTTCTGCACCGAAAGGATATAAGCTGGATACGACAGTACGCAGTCTGAAAGTTGAAGCCGGAAAAACAGCCGTATTAAATGTTTCCGATGTTCCGAAAGTAACAGAGACATTGGTAGATCTGTTCAAGATTGATATGGAGACAGGAAAAGCAACTGCACAGGGAAATGCAGCACTGTCAGGAGCAGAGTTTATCTGGCATTATTATGACGGATTTTATACAAAAGATAACTTACCAGAGAAAGCAACACGTACCTGGGTTACAAAAACGGTGGCAGAAAAGAGCAGTGACGGAAGTATTCATTATGTGACAAAACTATCAGATGCTTACAAAGTATCGGGAGATGCATTTTACATTCAGAATGAAAAAAGCGTATTACCACTTGGAACACTGACTGTTGAGGAGACAAAAGCACCAGACGGATATTTACTGGACGGAGCTTATATGCAGGCAGGAGACAGTACAGAACAGATAAAAGGAATGTATCTGACACAGATCACAGAGGACGGAGAACTTGCAGTTCTTTCCGGAAGCAACCAGTATTCCGTATCTGACCAGGTAATCCGAGGTGGTGTGAAGATTCAGAAACGTGATTTAGAGACAAAAGATACCAAAGCACAGGGAAGTGCCACATTAAAAGATACTGCATTTGCAATTATTTCTTTGAACGAAAATTCGGTTCTGGTAGAAGGAAAGCTATACAAAAAGAACGAGACAGTTAAGACGATTCAGACAGGGATTGACGGAATTGCAACAACGACGGCAGATTTACTTCCGTATGGTAAATACAAACTGGAAGAAACCAAAGCACCGGAAGGTTATCTGACTGACGGGGCAAAAGCGATTGAATTTTCGATTACGGAAAATGGAAAAATCGTAGATTTAACAGACGAAAGCCATTCCATTTACAACCAGATTAAACGTGGAGATTTAGAAGGAGTAAAGATTGGAGCAGGTACACATAAGAGGCTTGCAAATGTTTCTTTTAAGATTACAAGTAAAACAACCGGAGAGAGCCATATCGTAGTGACAGATAAGAACGGTCAGTTTTCAACTGCTTCCAATTGGGCATCTCATAAGAGAAATACAAATGCCGGGAAATCCAGTGAGGACGGAATCTGGTTCGGAACTTCTGAGCCGGATGACAGTAAAGGTGCATTACTTTATGACACTTATGAGATTGAGGAGTTAGCTTGTGAATCCAACAAAGGTATGAAATTGATTCCAGCATTTGAAGTTGTTGTCAGCAGAAATAAAGTAACAATCGACCTTGGAACACTGACCGATGAGCATGAAAAAGAGATTACTATTCATACAACAGCAACGGATAAAGAAACGGGCGAAAAAATAATTGTTGCAGGAAAGAAAGTAACGATTGTAGATACGGTTACGCTGGACGGTCTAGAAGAAGGAAGAAAATATCAGTTAAAAGGCTGGCAGATGCTGAAAGAGGAAAATGCAGAACTGCTCATTGATGGAAAGCGTGTGGAGAGTGATTATACCTTTGTTGCTGACAATGAAAAAATGAAAGTAGAAATTTCTTATATGTTTGATGCGTCAGAACTTGGCGGACAGAATCTGGTTACATTTGAAGAATTATACGATCTGAAGAATCCGGAAGAACCTGTAAAAGTTGCAGAGCATAAGGACATTGATGATGAAGGTCAGACAGTCCTGATTACCGAGCGAAAGATTTTGATTCATACAACAGCAACTGATAAGAATGGTAAGAAAGAAATCGAAGCCGGAAAAGATCTGACGATTGTGGATACGGTTACTTTAGAAGGACTGGAAATCGGTACGAACTACAAGTTGTCTGGTTGGCAGATGGTTAAGGCAGAAAATGCAAAGCTGCTCATTGATGGCAAAGAAGTTACCAATGATTATGAATTTACAGCGGATAAGGAAAACATGGAAGTGCAGATTGAGTTTACTTTCGACGGCAGCGCTCTTGGAGGAAAGCAGCTTGTAACCTTTGAAGAACTGTATGATATGACAAATCCGGAAGAACCGAAAAAGGTAACAGAGCATAAGGACATCAACGATGAAGGTCAGACTGTAACCATCAAAGAAGTACCGGAAACACCAACCCCAGAGACACCGGGTACTACTACAAAGACAAGTAACACTCCGAAAACAGGAGATACTGCGAATGCAGTTTTATGGATAGCCATTCTGGTATTATCAGCAGCCGGAATCACGGGAGTTCGTATCTGGAATAAAAAGAAACAGGTTAAGAGATTAGGAATTGAAGAAAAGAAAGAAGAGGAGGAATAAAACAGAGGGCGGCGATAAGCTGCCCTTTGATGATGAAATGGGAAAAAATCAGAAAGCAATAAAAGTAATACAGCGTTTATTTGATGCCGGATACGGAACGGAGAAAGAGATTGTCAATATGACGATGGATGAGATGCTTGCTTTGCCGGGAGTGAATGTAGCAGATTTGTGTATTATCAGTGAGTTACAGAAAAGCATTAAGACAAACAAAGTGATAAGCTATTTGTCAGGAAAAACAGAAGCAAGGGAAGAAACGAAAGGAGCAGATTATGGTGGAACAACATAAATGTTTGGAAATGACATTATCACAATTGAAATCATATGTGGAATCTTCAGAGAGTAATATTTTTTTGGTTGTAGAATTTCCAAAAGGAGATCAGAAGGATGGAGAATGAATTGGAAGTTGTGAATATCCGTCTGGTAAAAGAGCCGTCTCTTTATAGTGAGCAGACGTTGGACAGTCCACAGGCTGTTGTAGAATTGATGGCGAAGGAGTTATCTCAATATGACAGAGAAGTATTTTGCATCCTGAATATGAAAAATAATGGACAGGTAATCAATATGAATCTGGTCAGTGTTGGAACAATCAATGCATCTTTGGTAATTCCCAGAGAAGTTTTTAAGAGCAGTATTCTGGCAAATGCTTCTGCAATCATTGGACTTCATAATCATCCCAGTGGCAATGTGAAACCGTCAAAAGAGGATATGATTGTTACGAGAAAGCTGCAGAAGTGCGGACAGCTACTGGGGATAGAATTGCTGGATCATATCATTGTCGGTGGAACTAATGGAAAGATGCTCAGCTTCCGAGAAGAAAAGATGTTGAATGTGACAGGAAGGATGGATTGGGAGAGATAGAAGAAAAAAGAATTAGAAGTTTTTATTTATTGTAATATTTCATGTAGCGGCATTAGTAAAATAGTGTCGCTACAAAAAGCTGACTTATACATTGATATTATATGCATAACTCAAAATAAAATTGTTAAAAATAGAAAAAGAAACAATATATAACGAAAAAATCTCTAAATAAGAAAATTTACATTGACTGAGAGAAGAGTAAAACATATAATAAAGGTGGAGGTGTATAAGAATGTTAGTAAAAGTAAGTGTTGAAAATTTTAAATCTTTTGATAAAGCAGCAGAGCTGACAATGATTTCCTCAAATAAAATACGAACAAATGCAAATCACAGGTTAAAGATAAAAAGTACCCAGTTATTAAAATATGCAGTAGTTTATGGAGCAAATGCATCTGGAAAGACCAATCTGGCATTGTTCTTTAAATTTTTTAAAGATAGTGTCTGCAATGGTATTCCGATAGAAGCTACACAGATGTTTTGTAAGAATCGGCAGGAGAATAAGGAACGAGAAAGTAGTTTTGAAATTCAGATTACTGTAGGTGACAAATTTTATGCCTATGGTTTTTCCGCAGTTTTAAGCAGACGAAAAGTAACCGGAGAATGGTTATATGAATTATATCAGAATGGTTCAGCAAAATGTCTCTTTGAACGAGAAGGAAGTAAACGTCCGGTGTTAAATGATGGTATTACGCTGACAAACACAGAAAAAAATAAATTTGAAACCTATGCAGATGATTTTGAAGGAAATGAAACATCTTTGTTCCTGACAGAAATGAATCGTGGAAAAAAATATAGCACACGATCTAAATTATTGTTCTTCCGAGATGTATATGATTGGATTCAGAATCATATTTCGATTATCACACCGGATACGCCATTGATTGATTTGGAATATTATTATGATGATAATTCGCTGAAGCTGATTAACAAATTGATCAAAACATTTGATACGGGTATCAGCCAGGTGAAAATTGAAGAAATTACATTGGATGAGTTATCAAATGCATTGCCGAAATCAGTATTTGATAAGATGATGCAGCATGTAAAAAATAGAATGGAAGAGCAGGAAGAACCATCATTCAGAATGACGATGAGGTCGAAGGAAACTTTCTTTAATATCGAAGTTGAAGGACATTCTGAACCGAAGGTCACAACAATCCGATTGCATCATAATAAGTCATTTTATGAGTTCGGTTTTGATGAAGAGTCTGATGGAACAAGAAGATTATTCGATTTGATGGATATGCTGTTGAATAAACGAGAAGATGTTCTTTATGTTGTGGATGAATTGGAGAGAAGCTTACATCCGAAATTGACAGAACGATTTTTGCAATTGTTTATGCAGCTACATGATGAGCAGCGTATGCAACTATTGTTCACTACACATGAATCATCCATTATGGATCAGGCTATTTTTAGAAGGGATGAAATCTGGTTTGTAGAACGTAACGCAGAAAATGCAAGCTCTATTTATTCCTTAGATCGTTTCAAGGAGAGATACGATAAAGTGTTGAGCAAGGCATATCTGGAAGGCAGGTATGGTGCGATACCAGTATTTTCAACATTTGACTTTAGAGAGGAGGAGTAGCCTTGGCTCCAGTAAGAAGTTATACGAATTGGAATAGCAGAACTACAGATGAAGAAGAACAGATTGAGCCTTATCGTAAGTACTTTTTCATATGTGAGGGTGCAAATACTGAAACATGGTATTTCAAAAAGTTAATTGATATCCGAAAAGAGTTAAATATTCATCCATTGATCGATATCCGGTTACTTGAAAAAACAGAGGGAGACAGGGACATTTCATTTCCAAGACGTTTGATTGAGTTTGCAGAAAATCAGAAAGAAAATCCAGAAATAGCGTTTGATAAAGAACGGGATAAGATGATTGTTGTATTTGATGGAGACATTTTTGAAGAGAAGGTACTTGATTATGATGAATTGGTAGCTGAAGGTGAAAAGAAGAATATATTAGCGGTTAGTAATCCGGCATTTGAATTATTTCTGTTGTTACATTATGAAAATTCATACGAAGATGATATTGAGCCAAATGCTGAACAGATTATCCAGAATGAAAAAGATGGACATCAGACATTTATCTATAAGTTGTTACTTGCCAGAACAGGAATCAATCCGAAGAAAAATGCTGCGATTGGAGAACTGGCGAAAAATATAGAGATTGCTATTGAACAGGAAAAGAAAATCAATGAGGATATTCATCAGTGTAAGGGACAGATTACGTGTAATATAGGTCGGATTATTGATGAGATTCGGAAGGATGATGGAAGATAAGTTGTTAGATGAAAAATAGGGGTGGAAAGATACAGTATGAAAGCAGATAATATAAAAAATATAATCAGTGACATAGATCATCTACCGTATAGAGTAATTTTATTTGATGGAACATGGGGAATTGGAAAATCTTATGCGGTAAATGAGGCATTAGAAGCAAATCCCAATGTTTGTAAAATATCAATGTTTGGTTTGAAAGACACTAGGCAAATATATCATGAAGCTTTATTTCAATTGGCTTTAAAGAATAATATTGGTGGGAAAATAGGTGAAATAGCTAATAATATTTTAGATGGCGCATCAAAAATCTGGGATAAAGTTGGTCAGGCAAAGGAAGCAGTACAAAGTATAGTCAATGAAAGAGAAATGTTTCTATTATTGTCAAAAGAGTTTACTTCTGTTCATATTATTGTAATAGATGACTTGGAAAGAATGAGTGATGACATAAATTTGGAAGATATATTTGGAATTATAGAAGAACTCAAGCAATGTAATTATGTAAAAGTTATTGTGATTGCGAATACAGATGAAATACAATCGGACAAAAAAGTTGTATTTGAAAAGTATAATGAAAAGGTCATTGAAAGAATATATCATATTACAGAACGTGCAGAGAAAGTGACATGGAGTAAAATGAATATCCATGCAGACTTTGTTGAAAAATTCTTGGAAACCCATAAAGTCAAATATTTACGGACGCTCGAAAAGGCGCAACGTTTTTTTGAAGATGTAAAATTGTTTTGTAATAGTGACATGAGTGAGCAATTTAAAGAAGAATTAAGGTTAATATGCTTTGCTGTTGTTGTGGAGAGTATAGAAAACTTGTACTATAAAGAAATTGATTCTGATAATACTGATTCTGTAGAAAAAATGACAAATACGATTGGAAATATGCTTCAGCATAGAATTGGCAGATATCTTTATGGAATAAAGTGTAGTACAAATTTGGTAGAAATGATACTGAAATATTATGAGGAAGGGGTACTAAATGAAGAACAATTGGAGGCTGAATACAAGTTATTTCTTAATTCAGGAGATAAGCCTAACTATTATAAGTCAGATGAGGAAATAAGGAGTGTATTACCTATTTTAAGAGAGAAAATGCTTGAAGCAAAGAGTTTGGCAGAATTAAATGAATTTGCAGATGCGTATGTTGTTTGGAGTGATGTTTTAGAGGAAAATAATGAAAGTGTTTTATCAGAATATAGAAATATTTTAGAAGAAATGCTGGAAAAAACTGTCTTAGATGGGAAAGAGGAAATGCTATCGTATTCATATGATTTGTTTCACATGTCATCGGAAAAGACAAAAAGAATATATCAAGAAGAAAATAAAGAAATGATGAAATTTTTAATAGAGACATATGTGGGATATTTGAAAAAAACAACTCATGGGAAAAAGGCTTATGAGTATTCATATAAACTTAGAAATAATTTTGATAGTAGTTATTATCATGATATTATCATATCAGAGATAGACAATTTGTATAATAAAATTTCTTTTCCAGTAGACAATGTGGATGAGGATAGATATCATACGTGTTATAATATTATGTATGTTTTGTATCATTCAGATGCTGAAAAATTCTTGCAGTATTGTGAAAAAATAAAAGAAGATTGTGATAATATGTCAAGACATAGAATAGAAGTTTTGGTCGAAGAAATAGTAAAAAAATAGAAATAAAATCTACATAGCCAGATGGTTCCAACTCAAGGAATCACCTGGCTATTTTCATGCCCGGATATTATCCCCAATAATATCAATCTAAGGCAGGAAAGGAGATGAAAATTATGCCATATATACCACCATCAGTTGTGCAGGAGGTCAAGCGGATGGACTTGCTCACATACCTGAAAAATTATGAGCCATACGAATTAGTTCACTTTTCCGGTAACACCTACACTACCAGAACACACGATAGTTTGAAAATATCAAATGGGAAATGGATGTGGTGGAGTCAGAGAACCGGTGGCAGATCAGCACTGGATTATCTGATCAAAGTAAGAGGATACAGTTTTTTAGAGGCGGTTGAATTGCTTGCAGAACAGGCAAATATTCAGCCGCCTCTTTCTGTATCTGAGAATGTTCCGATGGAGAAACAGTTACTGTTGCCAAAGAAAAATCAAGATGATCAGAAAGTGATTGCGTATCTTTCAGGCCGTGGGATTGATAAGGAAATCATTCAGTTTTGTTTAGAGTCCGGAAGAGTTTATGAAAGTGCATTTCATCACAACGCGGTGTTTGTAGGGATGGATGAGAAAGATAATCCGAAATATGCAGCTCTTAGAGGAATCGGAACCAGCTTTATAGGAGAAGCAAATGGAAGCGATAAGAATTATTCTTTTTCCATTTTTGCAGAGAAATCCAATGATACGGTGCATCTGTTTGAGTCAGCCATTGATTTGTTATCTTATGCGACGTTGCAGAAATTAGACGAGAAAGAGTGGAGGAGAGAACATTTATTGTCACTGGCAGGTGTCTATCAGCCAGCAAAAGAAATTGAAAAAAGTAAAGTCCCTGCAGCGTTGGCCAGGACATTAAAAATGCATCCAGAGGTGAAGACAATCGTTCTGCATTTGGACAATGACCGTATTGGAAGACTTGCCACAAAAGCAATTTCTACAGTACTTCCGAAGCAATATCAGGTAAAAGATGTACCGCCAAAACAAGGAAAAGATTACAACGATCTGCTCTGCATCAAGTTAAATCTGGCAATTACAAAGCGAGAAAAACGCACAAAAAAGAATATGTCTAGTCATGAAAAATATGAGAGATAGAAGGTGAAAAAAGATATGAAAATTGCAAGATATGGACTGAAGGTCGTGTATAGGAAAGAGCTGATTTTGACGATGGAAGACGATGTAGACAGCGAAGAACTGTTGAAGATTTTTCTGGAAACACAGTTGAAAGAGAAAAAAGAACCGAGTGAATTACTTGGAATTATTGCTGAGAAAGTGTCAGAAGAAAGCTGTACGGAGCAGTGTGAAAGTTGTCAAAAGTATTGTCCGGCAAGTGAAGAATGTATGGCAACTGATGAAAATGTACGATGCACAAAGTGTGAATACTTGTGTGAAACTTGCGGGATTTGTGAACTGAAAGAATAAAAAAAGCAAGTGCTTTTTCGACAAGTAAATCTTCTGATACCCGGAACAGTGAGACGGGTGCAGAAGAATACACAATACCAGCAAGCAACGCCTTTGGATTACCACACAGTTTTCCTGTCTGGCAGTCCGGCGGCAGCTTGTCAGGGAGAATCCCTGAAACCCTCAGAAAATGAAAAAGGAGAAAGTAACAATGTTGAAGTTTATTTGTGGAGTATTAGTAGGTGGCATTATAGGAGTAGTGTTGATGTGCCTGTTACAGATTAACAAGATTCAGTAGACAAAAAGAAAGGAGATACAAGATGCTGGTTGAAGTATCAATGAAAGACAAGAAGAAAGCAGAAAGACGATATCAGGAATATTTAAAGAAAATGAACAAGAAGAAGGGAGAACAGAAGAAATGATTGCAAAAGAAATGATAGCAGAAAAGGTATTTGCGGAAGGTGTAGCAAAAGACATCCGGAATTTTCTTCCAGCTAAATATGAGAATGCAGAATTTCAGGTAATGCAGATGAATAAAAATAATGGAGTCCAGATGGTAGGAGTCCAGGTAAGACTGCAGGAAGAAAATGTGTGCCCAGTTGTCTATGTAGAACCGTTCTTCAATGAAATACGTTTGGGTGAACCCGTTGAGAAAGTGATGAATGAAATTGCAAGATGTATGGAAGAAGCAGGCAATGCCCCATTTGTGGACTGTGGTATCAACCCAATGGATTATGATTCAGTGAAGGAACATCTGGCAGTGATGCTTGTAAACACCCAGGCAAACAAACGAATGTTACAGGAAATGCCTCATGAAAATATCGAAGATCTGTCGGCTATCTGTTATGTGGATTTTCCGGTAGAGTCTAACGATGGAAAAGCGACTATGAAGGTGAAAAATGAACATCTTAAGATGTGGAATGTGGATGCAAAGGAAATGTTCCAGCAGGCCAGAGCAAATATACAGCCTGTAAATACACCGATTCTTCAGTCAATGGACGAAATGTTGTTGAGTATTTTTAATGAAGAAGGACATGCAACAAACCTGTTAGATGAAAATGTTGATTTTGGACTTCGTTCACATGATATGCTGTATGCACTTACGAATGTAGAAAAGCAATATGGAGCATCTATGATCACGCAGCCAGAAGTTTTAAATAAATTGGAACAGCTTTTTCCAGAAGGATTTTATGTGTTACCGTCATCTGTGCATGAAGTTCTGATTGTTCCGGATAATGGAGAGATGGAACCGAAAATGCTTGGTGAAATGGTACGGGAAGTAAATAAAAATGAAGTGGAACGGCAGGAGGTTCTCTCAGACAGAGTTTACAGTTACGATAAAGAAAAACACCAGATTCGCCAGGAACCAGATTCTATACAGAAAGTAAAGGAGATGGAGCGTTGAGAAAACGTAATGTAGCAATCCTTTTCCGATTGAACAAAAAAGAAGCAGAGGCATTGGATAAGAAAGTAAAGAGAAGCGGACTGAACCGGGAAGCTTACCTGAGACAGTTGATTTCTGGTGTTGTTCCAAGAGACGCACCGCCGCCAGATTATTATTCTATGATGCGGGAGCTGCATAAGATTGGAAATAACTTAAATCAGATCGCACAGAAAGCACATGTGTTAAATGTGGTAGATGTGCAGCGTTACGATAAGGAAGTGCGGAAGTTCAATGAAGCAGTCCGTAAGATTACAGAAGCAGTGATACTTCCAGAGAAAAATGAATCATGGCAGTGACATCAATCTGGAGCATCAAGGGGTGGATTGGAAAAGTAATCAATTATGCGGAGAATTCGGATAAGACGAAAGAGAACAATGAAGGGCGAATATCTGAGAATCAATCACGATCCACACAAGGACTTAATGATGTAATTACCTATGCGGTGAATGCAGAAAAGATCAGACGGAGGCAATTTGAATCTATGGAAATGGAACTTGTCGGAGAAGCGGAAGAACTGATGGAACAGTATGTATCTGGAGTGAATTGTGCACCGACAACCGCCAGAGAAGAAATGATTGCGGTCAAAAAGCGTTTTGGAAAGGAGGACGGAATTGTTGCGTTTCATGGCTACCAGTCTTTTGCACCGGGAGAATGTAATCCGGCAATGGCACATGAGATTGGAAAGAAGCTGGCAGAAGAATTGTGGGGCAGTCAGTATCAGGTATTGATTGCGACTCATTTGGATAAGGCAAATCATTTACACAATCATTTTGTGGTGAACTCTGTTTCATTCCTTGACGGGAAAAGATACCACAGGACAAATCAGGATTACCGGGATATGCGGATGGTGTCAGACCGTTTATGTAAAGAATACCAGTTATCGGTTGTGAGGCAGCCAGAACAGGGAAAAGGAAAACATTATGCCGAGTGGCAAGCAGAACAGGATGGGAAGCCGAGTTATCACAGCATGGTAAAGGCAGATGTTGACGAGGCAATCCGAAAGGCGAGGACTGAAAAACAGTTCTTTTTTTATTTGCGGGAAAAAGGATATTCTTTTAAGTTCGGGAAAGACATTACCATTCGCCCGGAAGGGCGGGAGCGTGGTCTGAAGTTAAAGCGGAATTTTGGAGAGAATTATTCACTGGAAGCAATCAGGGTTCGGATTCTGGAAGAAAATGAATTACCTGCCGAGAAGAAATTTCCGGTTCAGAGGCATTACCGGATTCGGGTATCCGGCAACTTCAAGCAGACAAGAAAAATCGGAGGACTTCGGGGATTGTATCTGCATTACTGTTATCTTTTAGGAATCCTACCGAAGAATCGCCCGTCAATATCTGCTAAACAGGTGCATGTATTGTTCCGGGAAGATTTATTAAAACTAAATACCATTTCAAAAGAGACGAAGCTGCTCTGCCATTATCACATAGATACTGCAGAGCAGCTTTTTTCGTTGAAAGAAAGTTTGCAGAAGAAAACGGAGCAGTGTGTGGAGGAGCGGAAGCACCTGCGTTATAAGATCCGGGCAGACAGACCGGAAGAAGAAATAGAGGAAATGAAAGAGCAGATAAAAGTTCTGACAGAGAAAATTGGAACGCTCAGAAAGGAGGCAGCACTTTGCGATGGAATCGCCGCACGTTCCAAGGTAATCGAAGAAAAATTTAAGACGGTGCGGGAAGAAAAAGAGAAGAAGGAGGAACAAAGCCATGAACACATCAGGCGAAGCCGCTGACCAGGTGGTACGAATGTCGTTGGAAGTCGGTGAAGCAGCATTGAAGATCAGTGGTACAGGTGCGAAGCATCTGGCAGTGATGCTGTATACAGTCTTAAAAGAGAAGAAAAAGACAAAAGGCAGAGTAAGACTTGAAACATTGGTTAAATCAGGTAGACCACTGACGGTATTTTCGGTGAAAGAAAGTGATCTGAAACAATTCGTGCAGGAAGCAAAGCGATATGGCGTGTTATATTGTGCAGTCCGAAATCCCAAAGGAAGCAGTGACGGACTGGTAGATGTGATTGTAAAGGAAGAAGATGCACCAAGAATCAACCGTATCGTAGATAGATTCCAGTTTGCATCTGTAACAGAAGCAGCGAAGATTAAGACGGAAATTGAGCGGACACGTGCAGAAAAAGCAAAAGCCGGAAAATCAGAGAGGCAGGAAAAGAAGCCGGAAAAAGTACAGGTTCAGCAGGAAAAACAGGGACAGGCAGAACCGGAGAAAGATTATCCGCAGAAATCCAAGGAGGATCAGCTTATGGATGAGCTTTTTGGAGAGCCGGTGAAGAAAGAGGGGAAGGAGCAAAACCCCTCTTTGGCAAAGACGACCAAATCCCGTCTGTCCGAGCCTACCTCAAAGAAGCAAGAGAAAACCGCAGAGGGTACTTCTAAGTTATTTATCCCGGAAAAACCAGAGAAACCATCGGTCAGAAAGGAACTTCGGGAAATACAGAATGCAAGGAAGAAAGAAGCGGAGCGGCGTGAGAATAGAAATGATCCGGTGAGAAATCAGGGAAATAAAGACCGGAATCAGATTCGCCACCAGCAGCCACAACAGAAACGAAAACCAAGGAAAGGGAAAGAGAGGTAAATTTTATGGATAATAGTTTTGATTCTTTATTAAATGCATCGGCTGTACCACAGGATGAAAAGGTACAGGCATTTATTGCAGAAAGCAGAAATAACAGGAATCGCTGCTATGAGTTGTCAGAGCAGGTAACCGCACAAGTGGCAACGGATGGGAAAATGCTGCAGAAGTATCTGGATGTACAGAGTACCTTTGATCGATATACTACCAATAATGCACTTCTGATTCTGGCACAAAGACCAGATGCACAGAAATTAGGTGACTATGGATACTGGAGAGATCATGGATTTTATTTAAAACGTATGGAACGACAGAATCCAGTTCTGATTTTAGAGCCGGGAAAAACATATAAGCGTGAAGATGGTACAGTTGGAAATTATTATAATGCGAAAAAGCTATATGATATTTCTCAGACAACAATGTCCGATACAACAATTCAAAAGTCAGAATATGAAGAACATGATTTAATCCGGGCGTTAGTCAGTACCCCTCCGGTAAATATTGTTGCAGCAGAACCAGAACAGATGCCGGATGAAAAAGGAGCATTTTTTAAACCGGAAGAAGGTTGTATTTATGTAAGAAAAGGGATGAGTGCACAGGAAATCTTTCAGAATCTTGTGCCGGAATTGGTATTTGCCGGATATGCGGATGGAAATCCACGCTATGATAAAAATGAAGATGCATTTCATGTATCGTGTGCGTCTTATATGTTGTGTAAAAAATATAGAATGGATACCAGTCGATATAATTTTTTACATGCACCAGAGTTTTTTGAAAAAATGGAGACTCAGGAAGTGAGAGTGGAACTTTCCAG
>OJMJ01000183.1_pt1 | contig 33690 bp, 47 predicted proteins | sample 1597181 | NCBI WGS metagenome assembly OJMJ01 (sample SAMEA2452126, study PRJEB22498) | human gut metagenome | biome: human feces; feature: human gut; material: feces | place: Australia | collected 2012
TAGTGATAGTGATAGTGATAGTGATAGTGATAGTGATAGTGATAGTGATAGTGATAGTGATGCAAGTAAACTTGCAGATAATAATAAACCTTCTAAAGAAGGTATTCTGAGTGCATCGGTCAAGACCGAAGCACCCGGTGGCGGCAAGGTTTCGAAATCTCAAAAGATAGACTATGCTGCCGTCAAGGAATACTGGAACCGCAAGCATGATGAGACGAAGAGTGCGATGCCGCCTATTACGCTCATGACTGAGAACCGCAAGGTGATGGTCAAGGCAAGGGTTCGTCAATGCAAGGGAGACGTGAAAACTCTGTACCGGGTAATTGACATTGCGATGGCATCTGACTTCATGAACGGCAATAATAAGCATGGCTGGCTCGGAAAGTTTGATTGGATATTCGGTAATGAGCAGAATTTCGCAAAGGTGCTGGAAGGCAACTTCAACAACGAGCCAGCCACAAGCCAGCAGCCGCAATCGGCAACAGTCAAGGCGCAGGATCCAGCGGCAACGGCAAGACCGAGCATCGGGGAACTCTACGAGCAAGCCAAGCACCAGCAGCCAGCGAGCCAGCAGAGCCAAGACAGCAAGTTCCGGTGGGTAATCCAGCAGAACCTTGCAGACTTGAAGAAGAACCCGAACAACAAGCCTGCCAAGGATTCGCTGACAAGATACTACGAGAAGGGAGTTCTGCAGCGGCTTGGCATTGACTGGAAGCCCGAAAAATAACGGATGAGGGCAAAATCAGCCGCTCTGAGCCGTTTTCACGCTTCGGGCGGTAAATTATAAGGCAAACAGATTTTAAACACTTAAAACAAAAGAATTATGGGAAAAGAAGCAATTGTAATTAATGAACCTAGCGAATTAAGCAAGGAGTTCGAGGAAGGTACGCTTCTGAACGTAGAAGGCAAGGTTCTCAAAGTTAAGAATGATACTCGTAATGAAAGTGGCTGCAATGTTTGCGCCCTTGATAAAGAGGAACTGAACGGGTATTGTGCTTGCGCATTTTGTGCCGAGTGTCACTTTATAGAGATTACGCTATGAACGAGTTGTTTTTTCACGAATGCAGAGCCGCAGGGCTCGTATTCAAGACATCGAATGATTGGTTAAAGTGGCTGACCGATAACGGCTACGACATCAAGAAGCCAGTTGCGGAGCATGAAGGCTTCCAGTACAATATCAAGGATATTTGCATCAATCCGCACGTAATCGAGTATTTCGTAGAGGGTGCAGACAACTGGGGATGGAAGGTAATGACCGCCAACACCCAGTTCGGCTGGATATGGGGCTACAGCATTCAGAAGGGAAAGCATGGGTACGACAGCCCGGTAGCCTACCCGAGTAGATATGACACTCTCAGCATCTTCTACGGTAATGAGAAAGAAGCGGAGCACGATGCTTTGACCTGCATCATCAGAGACCTCGAGAAGAATGCTGGAACCAAGAACACCAACCTCCTTCTCTGGGCGGCTAAGAAGAAGCGGGCAGACATCATTCATCCGCAACAAGAACTTTTTAAATAGTTATCATAAACCGTATTAGCTATGTACAGAGTTGATATAAAACTGGTCCGTGAGTGTGGTCTTCATCATCTGTCAGTTGACAACAGAGACATCTGGCTGGCAGATGATGAGGTAAAGGCACTTGAATGTATCCTCAAAGATTACAATGCGGACACGAACAATTTTAAACGCAGATAAATGAAAAAGATAGAAATCATAACAGACGAACACCGACATCACGTATACGTTAACAACACCGATTTCTGGCTCAATACTCAGGAACTGTTGGAACTTTATTTTAAACTCGGACGAGTGAAGTTATAAACAATAAAAACATTCAGATTATGAAAGTGAGAATAGCAAACAATAAAAACATTCAGACAATGGAACAGAAAGATATTGATATTTATGAGATTTTGAAGGACGTAGAGTGTGGTACAGAGTTGTACACGCCAATGTGCGGAAAGGTAGAGTTACGCTACCTCCAAGACAACAAGGAAGCAGCTGAAGCAATTATTACCAACACCAATGATGGCTCAGAATACACCTTCAATAAAAACGGAAAATACGTGGAGGAAGGAGAAGTCCTGCTCTTCCCATCAAAGGAAATGAGAGACTGGAGCAAGTTCTTCAAGAAGGGAGACGTGCTGGAGTTTGCAGGCGACAAGGGAGTACAAGGAACCTGCACCTTCGAGAAATTCGAGGATGAGACGAAGACACGCTTTCTCGGAAGATTCGTCAAGGAGAAAGAATGCTTGTATTACAAGCGTGCTTCAAGTTTCCGAACAGCCTATTGGGTCAAGAGCGATGATCCAGCAGGCTATATCCGATTCGTTGAAGAGCGGCTCGGTGGAAAACTGAACCGGGAAACTCTGAAGATTGAAAAGCCGGAGAAACTTACGTTTGAAATCGGCAGACTATACGTTTTCAATGAGGACGATGAGGACGGAGAGTTAACTATCATCGGCAAGCTCATCGGCAAGAATGAAAGAGAAGATACGCTGACATTCGGCAACCAGTACGAAATCGAGAACGAGAAGTTCGTGACCGACCAAACCTTCGACCTGCGAATCAGCGTACACGATGAACTGCGAGAAGCAACAGAGAGCGAATATTGCACGTTCAAAGAGGCTTATACCCTCTGGGAGAAGAAGCGCAAGGAAAAGAAGAGCAAGGAGCAGCCAGCCTTCAAGGTCTTCGACAAGGTGCTGGTAAGGTGCGGAAAAGGATCCAAGTGGCTCCCAGCGTTCTTTACCCGAGACCGCGGAGAGAATTTTGCGTCTAGATACAACGTCTTGCCTTTACATAGCGGAAAGGCAGCAGACTTCACTCAATGCATCCCATACGAGGGTCACGAGAATTTTGCCTTCACTGACTACGACTTCGTAGACTTACCATTCTAGGACGTAATGGCGAGCGAACTGTGCAAGGCTTGCGATGTTGGGCGAAACTGCATAAATGGCATATACTGCCCGGCACGCAAGCAATATGTAGAACATCAGGTAATACTTGAATGCAATGAGCGATTTCGCAACAAGGGAGAAGAACAGAACGTACTACCAGGAGCACCGGGAACAGATCCTCAGAGCCACGAAGGAGTGGCGAAAGAGAAACCGGGAAAAGTACCGGGCGTATCAGAAAGAGTACTGGAGTAAGCACTACCGGAACTACGGTACAAAGAACCGGGTAGCCGACAGAGCGATGCGTGAGAGGAAGAAGCCGGACGTAGCAAAGGCTCTTTCTCTGTTCAAGAATCCGCAGCAGGCAGCGCATCTGGCATGGCTGCTCGAAAATAAAAAGAATAATCGGTCGTGAGTTCAATAATAGAGTTTTTAACCAGCGAGGACAGAAGGGGATGGCTCTCCTATCAAAACAAATAAACTTATAACATCTTGAAATTATGATAGGCGAGCCGGAAACGCATCTCCCGAAGTCTGACAACAAACAAAGAAAGCGAGGTGGTACATGAAGAAGTAAGAAAAAGAAATCGTTAGAAAATTATGCTTTTATTCATTCGGCTGGCGGTGGAAGAAGGAAGAACCCTGCAACATATTCATTTTGTTATTCATTTATTTTGCAAGCGCAGGCACAACTTCCGGAATCCCTGCCAGCTTTCTCTATCGCAACCCAAAAGAAGGGAAAGAAAGGGGTAGGGGAAAGATAGGGATAATAACGCATGTGTGCACGTATATGCGCACGTAAAGGGTGTTGGATAATAAACTACACCAGCAAAACAAAATAAACGCTTATACGCGAAATTTGAACAAAATAAGTACTTTAAAGAAAAAATGAAATGGAAAAAGGAACAGTTATAATCGGCATCGACCCCGACAATCAGGAAAGCGGAGTTGGAGCAGTCTTTGACGACAAGAAGTTTCTCGCTTATAAAATGAACTTCCCAGCTTTGATAGATTACCTTAAGGCAATGAACGAGAGTTGCAAGAAGATTAAGGTCGTTATTGAAGGCGGCTGGCTCAACAAAAGCAACTGGCATGTGCTTAATCGTTTCATGACAGCAGTCAAGGCAGCAGCAATCGGACGCTCTACCGGAATGAACCATCAGACCGGAATCTTGATTGTCGAGTGCTGCAAACACTACAATATCCCCTGCGAAATCATCAAGCCACTGAAGAAGTGCTGGAAGGGTAAAGACGGAAAAATCACGCAAGACGAAATTGCTTATTTTGTAAGCGCAGGAGAGAAAATGCCGAGAATGAACCAAGACCAGAGAGACGCACTTCTCCTCGCATGGGTGTGCGCAGGATACCCGGTCAGAGTTAAACCGCAGAAGCCACAGACAACCCTGCAGAAAACCATCAGAGCCTTTGATGGATAAAATAAAAGCGAAGTGTTGGAAAAAGTTAAAAGTATGCAAAGAACAAACAACTAAAGCAAAAAAGTTGTATCTTTGTACCAGTGTTTAGGAGATAAGCACGAATTTCGAACTTAAAACAAGAAGAAAATGAAAACAGAAGAAATCGCACTATCGAGGGTCAGCGAGAATGAGGCGAACCCTAGAACCATAACTGAGGCGAATTTCCAAAAGCTGGTAAAGAGCATCCTCGTCTTTCCTAAGATGCTCCAGCTTCGCCCGATAGTCGTAGACGAAACCTACAAGGCACTGGGTGGCAATATGAGAACGAGGGCACTCTGCCACATCGTGAGCATGACACCCGAAGCCATCATGGACGTTCTCGACACAGACCAGCGGCTGACCGATGCAGAGAAGCTGGCAATCGCCAACTACTGGAGCCAGTGGAAGGAGCAGCCAACTGCAACCATCGTCAAGGCATCAGACCTCACGGAATCGCAGAAGAAAGAATTCATCATCAAGGACAATGCTGGCTTCGGAGACTGGGACACCGATGCTCTGGCGAACCAGTGGAATACCGACCTCTTGAAGGACTGGGGTATTCAAGACTGGCAGCTGCAAGGGTGGATGAGTCCTGATTCATTGAAAAATGGAGAGCAGGCAGACGAGGATCAGAAGGAGGCAAAGGATGATGAGTTCGATGAGGATGCAGAGAAAATCCCACAGCGTTGCAAGGAATGCGAACTTTGGCAACTCGGAAAGCATCGCCTTATGTGTGGTGACTCCACGGATGCAGAGCAGGTCAAGTTCCTTATGGGGGAGCAAGTGGTTAATCTGTATCTTACAGACCCTCCATACAATGTTGGCTATGGTTACGAAGGTTTTGCTATGATGAGCAAGAGAAAGCATAGAACGGATGGGCTGACGGTCAAGAACGACAAAATGGACAATGACAAGTTCCGGGATTTCCTGTCGGCTGCATTTTTGGCAGCAGAAGAAACTATGGAGAAGGGTGCTGCTTTCTATATTTTCCACAGCGACAATTATTCGATGTGGTTCAGAGAGGCTCTAATGAGCACGAAAGATTTGGAGCTACGTGAGACATTGATATGGAACAAGGATTCGCTTTGTCTAGGGCGGCAGGACTACCAGTGGAAGCATGAGCCGTGTCTTTATGGGTGGAAAAATGGAGGTGCGCACAATTGGTTCAACGACAGAGCGCAGACAACGGTTATTGATATGGCTCGACCTAAAGTATCAAGGGAACACCCTACGATGAAGCCAGTGCCGCTTTTTGCTTATTTGATGGGCAATAGCACAAAGGAAGATTGGAATGTATATGACGGGTTCGGTGGTAGTGGTACAACGCTTATCGCAGCCGAGCAGTTAAACCGCAATGCGTTCTTGATGGAGCTCGACCCACATTATTGCGATGTTATCATTGCACGCTGGGAAAAGCTGACTGGCGAGAAAGCGGTCAAGATAGACGAGTTTAAGAAGCATGGCGAATAGTTGCGATGTGTCGGCTTTTCTCTTCAAGGTTGATAAACTACACCAGTTTGCGGAAAGAGCGGCACACACGCAAAATTCGCACAAAATAACTCCAAGGGAGCGGAAACGAAAAAAGGCAGGAGATTAACCCCTGCCCATCGCTTTGAGAATACACTGGTTGATGAAGCCGCTGCGGTCTTTCTTATCGACCCCTGCCAAGATGTTAGCCACGTCCTCGGTAGCACCGAAATAGAATGTTGCAGCGTATTTCTTCGTTCGCCCTGCACCCTTGCGAGCACCTCCCCAAGATTTGGAGGTAGTTTCATTCGTAGTACTCATAATGTTAAAAATTTGGTTATATGAAAATTAATTCGTAAATTTGCAAACGAAATCCCAAAGTGGGGTGGTGGTTCGAGCACCACCCCTTGGAACTTAGAATAATCTAATCGTAAATGATAAGATTTCTATTTTCCAAATCTTTAATGAAATTTTCAGTACGTTCATAAGACTTTGGGATTTCATTTTACTTTTCCCTCATCCTCGGAGGGTTTCAGTAAGTAAGGACACTTCCCTTATTACGTTTGCAAAGATACGAAATTTATTTGAAATATGCAAGTTTTTCAAGTAGAATTTTTATAAAAAATCAAATAAATTTCAAGAAATCAAAATATGCCACAAGGTAACAACAACAAACATCGAGCGCAGAAAATCGACATCGAGAACCGCCTGCAGATTATCGCACCCCTATACCGCAGAGGGTGGACGGAGCGAGAAATCACGGCAGAGGTTCGCAAGCGTCTCGACAGACCGAAATACAATCAAGCGCACTGCGACATTCAGCGGTTATTGAAGGAGTGGAGGGAAGAGAGACTGACCGACACAGACGAGAAAATAACGAGCGAGGTGGCAAGGTTGAAGCTGGTAATACGTGAAGCCTGGGAAGCGTGGGAGAAATCCAAGGAGGACTACCACGAAAAGACAGCGACCCAGCAGGGACTGCCAATCGTAGATGAGCGAGGAAAGCAGATTTCAATCGAGACCGTCAAGGCGATAATGTACGATGCCGAGAAGCGAGGATTCGGAGAACCACGCTACCTCGACATCATCATCAAGGCAGAGACGCAAATCTGCAAGCTGCTCGGACTGGATAAGGTCGTGCTCGACCTGAACGCAGGCTTCCAAGGCGGCATCGAGGTACGCTACATCAACTCTGGACACCAGTGTGCATCCAGCGAGCAGGAAGTAATCGAGCGTGAAGGATTGGACAAGGAATAATTTAACCATAATTTTTGTTTTAAGTTTTTATTGTTTGAAAGAATGGCTCTATTTGACGTTATTGGTGAACTGTATGATCCGAATGCGGACGTGAAGCCAAGGTTTCTCGTAAACCAAGGAGGCACGTCCTCGGGGAAGACATACACCATCATGCAGCGTCTTATAGTGCTTTCTTTTGAGCACCCAAGGGTGATTATCACGGTGTGCGGTCAAGACCTCCCGAACCTGAAGGTGGGAGCCATGCGAGACCTCGACACCATCCTGCACTCAAGGGCAGAGTTGCTGGACTGGTTCAAGAACAACAAGAGCGACAGCAGCTATCGAGGAAAGAACGGTTCAATCATCGAGTTCAAGAGTTACCAAGATGCGCAGGATGCGAAGAACGGTAAGCGAGACTATCTGTTCGTGAACGAGGCGAACGGTGTGCCCTACGAAGTGTTCTGGCAGCTTGCCATCCGAACCCGAAAGCAGGTGTTCATCGACTACAATCCGAGCGCAAGGTTTTGGGTACACAACAACATCATCGGAAGGGATGACTGCCGACTGATCCTGAGCGACCACCGAAACAACCGATTCCTGACTGAGCAGGAGCACAAGAAAATTGAAGAGATTGACGACCCCGAACTGTGGCGAGTGTATGCGCGTGGACTGACCGGAAAGATAACCGGGCTTATCTTCACTAACTGGGGCATCGTTGACAAGCTGCCACCGCGTGAGGAGTGGAAGATGGAATGCAGGGGTATGGACTTCGGATTCACCAACGACCCAACTGCGCTGGAGCACGTTATTCTCGCACACGGAGAGTTATGGGTGGACGAAGAAATATACCAGCCTGGAATGACGAACGATGACATCGCAGACCGATGCAAGGAACAAGGACGGACGAAACGAGACCTTATCATTGCGGATTCGGCAGAGCCTAAGAGCATTCAGGAGATACACAACCGAGGGCTGTGGGTAATCGGCAGCACCAAGGGAGCGGACAGCATCAACAACGGCATCGACATCTTGAAGCGTTTCCGCATCAACATAACCAGACGCAGCCACGGCATAATCGGGAACATGCAGCAATACAAGTGGAAGAAGTCAAGGGATGGAGAGACAACGAACCAGCCTATAGACGCATTTAACCACGGCATAGACGCAATACGATACGTAGCCTTAAAGAAGTTATCCGTAGCGAGCCATGGAACGGCTAGGGCGCACGTATTGAGGCAAAGATAACGAAAAAATATAAAGCGTATGGATAATAACACTACATTCAAGTACTGGCTGGCAGTTGCTAGACACACCAGCTACAAAATCGGCAAGCAGCCACGACCTGCATTTGTCGGAGGGAAACAAGTGCCCGACAATCTCAACCAGCTATCCATCGGACAGCTGATAGACCTTTCCCAGCTATCAGACAGCGAAGAAAGTCTGTATCAGATAGTGACAACCGTCCTCGGTCTGAGCCACAAGGAAGTGGAGCAGGCTAGGGCGGTTGATGTCGTTATGCTCATAGGCTGGGTAACAGCAGAGGTCGAGCGCATCAACAAGCTCTTCGAGAGCACAGACACAGCGAAGCCAACAAGACTGGAGAAGGAGGCAGGCATCGATACCCTGCGGTTCGGACTGTTCGGCATGCTGGACTGGTATGCGGTAAGGATGGGCATCAGCGACCACGACCAAGTATTAAAAACGCCATGGCTTCGCATCTACAAGTGCATGGAAATGGACAACAAGAGAAGCGTGTACGAGCGAAACCTGCAGAAGTTGCAGGCAGAGGAAATGAAACGTAAATCTAGATAATTATGGCAACAATAAGGGAAACATTAAAGCAGTTGGCAGCAGACACGCTACCAGACTACACCTACCTATTTGAGGACTGGGACACAGCGGACACCAAGCTGGAGAAACTGAACTATCCTGCAATCGTCTGTATCATCCCAGCCAGCGGCACGACAGAGATACGCAACGGCAGGGTATACGACACCGTGAACGTTGCCTTGGCTTATCTCGACACCGTACCGAGGGGAGCGGAGGGCGAAGACAACGGAGAGTGCATCGACCGAATGAAGGTGGCAGGGGCGAGGATGATACGAGCCATCAACCAGTCGCACCAGTTCGAACCATTGGAAGGGCAGCAGTACTACGAGACCATCATCGAGCGTTTGAGCACGATCGTGTCGGGCGTAATGTACTCCCTGCAACTGACACAGAGCATAGGAGGGTGTGCGGTATGAGCAAGGGAGGAATACAATTCGACCCCAAGGCGGCATCGCTCATCATGCGTGAGGAAGTGGAGAGAGCACGGCAACTTATCATCAACCACATACGTATCAACGGGCAGAACGCATCGGGGCGCACCATAGCGAGCCTAAAGGTGGAGCAGCCCAGCGAAGACGAAACCATCCTCTGGGGACACAAGCCATTCGGAGTGCTTGAGACCGGACGAAGGGCAGGAAAGATACCATACGGTTTCCGTGGCATCATCCGGCAGTGGATGAAGGACAAGGGACTGCACGGCAGACCTATCCCCTACAAAACCAAGCGGAAGCACAAGTATACACCACAAGAGCGTGGCGACATGAGCATGGCAGAAGCCATCGCCCACACCATCGCCAACAAGGGTTCTAAACTGCACCGGACGGGCGGCAGGGCTGACGTATACAGCAACGTTGTGCCCGACACGATGAAACGGCTCGGGCAGAGGCTTATTTTCTTAATCCACCAGTCGGTTGGAAGTATCAAACTAAACAATGAGACTATATGAGACAGACAACGAACAACGGATATTCTTTTTTCTATCCAGATGAAGTGTGCTTCGCCTTCTTGCCTTGCATCATAAGAGCGAGTGGAAGCAACCTATCGTGGATTGAGGTAATAATAAGATGGGGTAACTCAGAACGAGCCTACAATGTGGAGGCGTTCAACGGAAAGTGCATTACAGACTCCAGGGCATACGTACAAGCCTTTTTCGATGGACGCATCAATGCAGGCGTGGACTGGACGTTGAACTATGACGCCAGCATCTTATCCCGGCACATAAGTGTTGAGGTTAACGCATACGATGACAGAGACGGACAGCTTGCGAGCATCGAATTCAATACGAACGTGGTATGGGGTGCGCCAAGGTTCGGGGAGACATGGAACGGCTACAAACGCCTTACGTGGTTCACCAACTATCCGTTCTCTTTTGGTATGTATTTAAGTAAGGCGAACACCAAACTGCTAATCGGTTACGAGGGAGCACCCAACAAACTGCTGGAGATTCCGACCACAGACATGATAGACTTCAATGCAATCATCTTACCGCGCGGTGCCAGGTACTGGAACATCTACGACTACGATGGAGAGATTCAGCAGGGAACGTTCACGGACGTTTTCGACCTTACCTTTGCGATGGCGAGCGGTGGCAAGCAGTCACTATTGCTGCGCATCGACAGAGACGATACTGAGAGCGGCATCTATCTGCGTTGGATTGACCGACACGGATTCATCCGCTATTGGCTCTTTGCGTCTGGGGAGGAAACGAGAGAGATTGCCAGCGACCTTAGTTTCATACGCAACAATCTGTGCGGATACAGCGACATATACGGCTACGTTGGCGACAGCGGAAGAAGGCAGGGATACGAGCGCACGGATTCAATCAAACTTTGTGCTCCGTTGGTTGACAGTGATACGTTCGATATGCTGCAAGACCTAGCCAGCAGCCCAGTCGTTGACATGTACCTAGGGGGAGACTGGACGCAAGAGGAAGACCAGTGGACGGGCGTAACAATCAAGGCAGGAAGCTACACGAAGAGCACAGCTTGCTTGCAGGATTTCGTGTGCGAAATGGTAATCAATAACATTAACGTTCAGAGATTATGACAGACCAGCAACTTTATATAGACGGTGTTTTGATGGATTTGCCGGAGAGCACCGATGTGGTGCTCGACATTAAGAGCAACCTTTTTCGTGACGTCACGAAAATGACATCGAACTACACGTACACCATCCAGTTGCCACGGACGGTGCACAACCTTTCAGTTTTGCAGCAAGCGGACAGACCGAAGAGCGGCAGCAGATACCCTTTTATTTTCCACCAGTGCAGTTATTTCCGTGGAGGTGTGCAAATTATCAAAGACGGACGATTGAACGTGCTGAGCATCGAGGAAAGCATCGAGGTATCAATCTACTGGGGTATTATGCCAGCGTTCACGAAGCTACTGGAGAGCGGAATGAAACTGAACGAACTGGGAGTGACGGACAGAGTGCTTTTTGAGAAGTATAACACACCGAACACAAGGGAGGAAGCCGTGAGCAAGGGAATATTCTTTGCTTATTACAACCCATACCGAATTGAAAGCAAAGATAACTTTGGTATTAATCTGGTGCAGAAAAACAAGTACACCACGACACAATACTCGCCTAGCCGTGGACGCATCAGAACTGGCACAGAGGTAGGAAAATACATCAGCGGAAAGATAGAGAACGCATCGGACACGATTTGTGCTCTCATTCCCTTCCTGCCATCGACAACGGCAAAAGTGCAGGCACAAGGAAAGGGTGATTACAGAAGTTATGCGGTGCTGGATAAGTATATGCGGGTTCTATCCGTGAGCGGAGAAGACGAGACCCTGGACGTATACACCATCAGAGGAGAGGCTAGAGCTGCATACCTCGTAGTGAATGCGCCTGCCGAATATTACAGCACTCTGTCGCTATCAGTTACCGGGCTGACACCTATGCACGAAATGATAGATGGTGATAATAATGAGGATTTCGTAGGAGATGATGTGGCGGTGGATGAATATAAAACGTCCCCAAAATTCTTGCAGCCATGTGTGACCGTAAACTGGCTATTGTCAAGGATAGCGAGGAAGTCGGGCGTATCTTTCGTTTGGCAGGATGATGAAGCAAAGAAGATGTTGAACAACCTTGTTGTGCCTATCATCAACAACAAGGCAGACGACAAGACTATCATCGGTGATCTGACCGCAGACGTTAAGAGCCGTGACGGACTGGGTGCGCTTTCCTTTTCCGTCAACAACTCATTGACATCAGTCACACCAAGCACTGGCAGCGATGTACAGAAACTGACGATAACGAAGGATTGCGAACTGACCTTTGATGTGCAAGTGCAATACTACGTCAGACATCAGTTTGAAGACGCAGCGGAGATTCAGTTGCCTATGGGCGTGAAAATGACCGTGACAACACCAAGCACTACTGGAGGTGAGGCATCCACGCAGGAATACGAGTTCGGAGATTTGAAATACGAGGATGGGCAGGTTAAGTACCCGGTCGTACTACGTAGCTATGCTATCGATGGCTATCTTTATTTACTTTCGGCAGGAACGAACACAATATCGCTAAAGAAGGACGATGTACTAACGTTTGAGACTATCATGCACGGAGTGAACACAGTTAACCTGCCTTCCGTTTATGGCGGCAAAATCACGGCAAGCGTCAAGAGTGGGGACAGCGTTCCGATTGGTGGAAGTTTCCCTATCGGCATAAACCTGCCTGAAATCGAGGTAACAAACTTCATTAAGTTTCTGGCTTTGATAACTGGCTCGTTCCCTAGGCAACTGACCAACAGCACGCAAGTGCAGTTTATCATGTTTACCAGAGTTTGGGCAAACAAGGCGAACGCCTACGACTGGAGCGGAAAACTCATTCCGTATGACCGCCAAGGTGCACCACGAAAAAGCGAGTATTCCGTTTCAGGCTTCATGCAACACAACCGCTACAAGTGGAAGGAAGACGAAGAGACAACCGGGGACTATGATGCAGACCTCGCAATCAGCAACCAGACTTTGGACTATGAGCAGGACACGTGGACGCTACCTTTTGCAGCCAGCGATGACAACCGCATACCGATAAGAACACTGGATTCTTTCGGCATGAAGAATGGTGGAGAGTATAAGGGATGCAAGGAGCGAATAATGACGCTTAGGGATGATAAGGAGCAAGCGGCACTGCGATTCGGTATTGACCTTCAGAACATATTCGATACGAAGTACAAGCAGCTTGCAGCAAGCATCGCCAGGGCGCACGTAATCACAGAGCGGCTCAATCTTTCGGACTTGGATATTCTGGACTTTGATGAAACGAAGCCAGTGTACCTTGCACAGTATGGCGCATATTTCGCAGTTCTCGAAATCAAGACAACAAACAGCGGATATTGCGAGGTTACAATGATAGAGTTGAACAACTAAAAAGAACGAACTATGGTAAGTGAAGACAAACAGCAGATTCTTGACATCAAGGTCAAGTACGAGGATGCAATCTATGGCATCATCAGATACAAGGAAAAGATAGACCAGCTGAAGGCAAGTATTAAGGACTTGCAGCAGCAGGAAAAAGACAAGACCATCACGACCAACGAAATGAAGGTGCAGACGGAAGCCATCAACGCAACCATCAAGGAGTACCAGTACAACGTGCGTGCCCTGCAGAAGGAGATACAGAACAACGTCAGAGAGGAACAGCAGCAGGAGGGCAGTTTGAAGCAGCTGCGTGCCCAGCTTTCCAATGCCACCAAGGCTTATGATGAGATGAGCCGTGTCGAGCGTGATAGTTCCAAGGGTCAGGAGATGCAGGAGCATATCCAAGACTTGATAGAGGAGCTGAAAGAGGCTGAGGAGGCTACTGGAAGATTTCAGCGCAGTGTCGGCAGCTATTACGATTCAATGATGAAGGCGGCTGACGACCTGCAGAATACCGAGTTTTTCGGTTTTGATGTTGTTGATGATACTGGAATCGGAAAGGTTATGGAAATGGGAAAGTCTGTGGAAGACCTAAGGGTAAAGTTTGGCGCGTTGAAAAATACGGCTCTTTCCTTATTGACCAACCCTTATTTCCTCGCCATGGCAGGTGTGGCTGGTGTCGGAATGGCTTTCAAATGGTTCTATGACTACAACAAGGGCATAGAGGAAGCCACACGCAAGACCATGCAGTTCACTGGGCTTTTCGGTGACGAAATGAAATCAGTGAGAAATCAAGCCTTGGCAATCAGCGAGACGTTTTCCGTTGATTTTGGCGAAACCTTGCAATCCGCAAATGTAATGAGCAAGCAGTTTGGCATCAGTGTATCAGAATCGCTAAAGCTCTTGCAAGATGGCTTTGTGGCTGGTGCGAATGCTAGTGATGAATTCCTAGAGAACGTGAAGGAATACCCAACGTACCTAAAGGAAGCTGGATTGAATGCTGAGCAATTCGTGGCTATATCAACCAACGCCACCAAGCAGGGAATATTCTCTGATAAGGGTCTTGACACCATCAAGGAGGGTAATCTTAGACTTCGAGAGATGACCACCGCAACAGCAGCCGCATTGGATGGCATAGGTATATCAAGCGAGAAAGTTCAGAAAGAACTGCAAAACGGTAGCAAGACCACATTTGACATCATGCAGGAGGTCGGAAACAAGCTAGAGGAGTACCCTGCTTCTTCAGCCAAGGTAGGAAAAGCCATCGCAGATATATTTGGAGGTCCTGGCGAGGATGCAGGTCTAAAGTACATCGAGACCCTCGGAGACATTGAGATGAACATGGATAAGGTCAAGGAACAATCCAGTGATGTTGCCAAGGCTCAGGAAAAGCAGGTGGAAGCCAACAAGCGTTTGAAGGATACCGCAAGTGCACTCTTTGACGTTACTGGTGGCGGCTTCGAAATGATGAAGGCTCAGGCGGCAACATTCGTGAGCAACCATCTAACGAAACTATTGAGGGCAATCATCAACCTTTATAACCAAAGCGTGGCATTTAGGGGATTGATTCAGTTGTTAGGCTTTTCGTTTAAGTCTGTCGGGCAGGTTGCCTTGTTTGCCTTCAACATCATCATAGATGCCATTAAGCTTGTTGCAAGACCAGTGAGGGGACTGTTGCAGATGTTTGAGGGCTTTTTCTCCTTTGACGTGAATAAGATGCGAGACGGCTTTAACTCCATCTTTTCGGGTCTTGGCAATACTGTGAAGGAGGCTTGGGGAGACTTGAAGAAATTCGGCAGCGGAATGGCTGATGCTATCGTGGGTGGCATGAAGAATACTTTTAACCATGCTAACATCAAGATACCAGTCAGCGCAGATGCACCATCCATGGCGACCGCCACAACCGACAATACAAAGCTCAAGGACGGCACTAATATCGCCAGCACTACCCCTAAGACCAAGAAGGAGAAGGCAGCAGCCGACAAGGCGGCAAAGGCAGAAGCAGAGCGAAGGAAGAAGAAGGAAAAGGAATTGCAGGAAGCGATTGCGCTTATCCAGTATAAGTACAACGAGCAAGTCATGGACGCAAAGAAGCGATACCTCGCAGGCATGTACGACAACGAGCGAGACTATAGCAACGAACTTGAACAACTTGAAAAGGACATGGTTGCAAGGAGCATTGACGCATACGTAGCGGCAGGGCAAATCGGAGCGGAAAAGGCGCAGGAAATGCAGGCAAAACTGCTCGACATCATGATAAAGGCGAAAGCGGACTTGAAGAATCAAGCAAAGGAGATTGTGGACGAACTCAACAAGGAGTTCGAGGACGCGGAAAAGGCACGCAAGGATGCGGACATCATGAACGGTGGCACTGGAGAGGAAGACGATACAGCCAAGCTGGAGAGATACAAGGCTTTCCTAGAGCAGAAGCTGGCAATGACCCAAGAGAATGTTGAAGCACAGAAGCAGCTACAGCAGGAACTACACGATACGACTTTGCAGTTGCAAGCTGACGAAAACAAGAACAAGCAACAGAAACTTCAAGAACAGAACCAAATGATAGCCGATTATATCGGGGCAATTGGTGATGGTCTATCTTCGTTTTTCGAGAGCCAGGATCTTACTTTCCATAATTTCCTCAAAACCATGCTGACAACCTATCTAGATGCGATAGAGAAGCAGATAACTGCGACTTATGCAGCTATTCTTGCAGATAGTATTCTTCATGGAGGATGGGCAGGAGTTGCAAGTGCAGCAGCCAAACTTGCTTTAATCAAGGCAGCGTTTGCAGCAGCCAAGGCAGCAATAAAAGGCTTCTCCGCTGGTGGCTACGTCCAAGGCTCGGGCACTGGAACCAGCGACAGCATCCCGGCAAGGCTCTCAAATGGCGAGAGCGTAATGACAGCCAAGGCGACTTCAATGTTCAGTCCGATATTATCCGCATTCAACCAGCTAGGAGGTGGCGTTCCTATCGTAGTAAACAACGGAGGCAGCAACATCGGCATGGATATGCTGGCGGCAGCTGTAGCTAGAGGGTATCAGATGGCTCCACAGCCAGTAGTGAGCGTGGAAGAGATAAACCGCACCCAGCGTAGAGTGCAGACGATAGAGAATATTGGCAGGATTTAAAGGATAGTTATTTCTTCAAGATTTGCGTTCTGAGCGGTTTTCGCTTGAAGGTGGTAAAGTTACACACCAAAGGCAATAAAAACCGCTTAGAACGCAAAATTTCGGCTTGTTTAGAAAAATTAACTGCTTACGAGATAAACATATTGAAAAATGTCGTATCTTTGCAGCGTTTTAAAACTTAAAAATCACGATTCAATGGCAAAACTCAGAATATACAACGATATCGACAGCCAAGATAACAAGTTTTGGTATCAATGGTGGGGTGGCGATTGTGTCTGCTTTCAGGATATAGATGCTTTTGCAGCAAGCATACCGAAAGACGATGATACAATTGATATGCGCATCTTCTGCAATGGCGGCTCTGTAGTCGAAGGTTGGGCGATATACGACAGACTGCGACAGAGCGGAAAGAAGATTTCCTGCACCGTTGAGGGCAAGGCAGCATCCATGGCAACAATCATCATGCTCGCAGCACCAAAGGAGAACCGCAAGGCATACGAGAACGCAGCCTTCCTCCTGCACAATCCGTGGGTTCCTGGCTGGGGGTTGGGCGACCAGCTGAACGCAAAGGACTTGAAGAACCTGGGCGAGGAAATGCAGATGTGGCAGGATAAGATGGTGGACGCATACGTAGAGCGGTGCGAGTGCGACCGGGAAGAGATTCAAGCTTTGATGGATAAGGACATCTTCATCAACACCAGCGAGGCTTTGCGCCTAGGTCTTATCAGCAGCACCATTGTACCACTCAGCGCAAGCGCATCAACACGCAATATTGAAAATTTTATTAATTCAAAACAACAAAATCCAAAAGCAATGGAGAAGAAAACAGAAGTAAAGGCTTCTCTCCTCGACAAGATTCTCGCTAAGTTGGGCGTGAAGACACTGGAGGAAGCAGAGTGGGCGGTGGCAGAGCCACAAGCCAAGGCAGAGCCAAAGGCGATGGAACTCAACACAGCAGACGGACAGACACTGACCGTAGAGCGTGAAGAGGGAGATCCACAAGTTGGCGACAAGGCAAGTCCGGACGGAACGTTTGAAATGCCCGATGGCAAGACAATCGTTGTCGAGGACGGTGTAATTACCGACATTCAGACCGCAGACAACACCGACAATGAGGGCGGTGAAGGCGGTGAGGGCGGTGAAGGCGGTGAGGGCGGTGAAGGCGGTGAGGGCGGCAGCGCATCAAGCACCGACAACGACACCGTAGCCAAGTTGCAGCAGCAGGTAGCAGCACTCAAACAGCAGTTGAACGACACCAAGGCACAGCTGGCAAGCGCACAGAAACTCGCAAAGAGCAAGGAAGACATGCGCATCCTGAATGCGGTGAAGATGGCAGGAGGTGCAGAGAAGGTGCTGGCAGGCTACAGCAGCCACTACCAGCCAGCGCAGAGACAGCCAAGCGGCAAGGGCGCAGGCGACAACGTGAACGCTGTCGAGGAAGGCAAGAACGCTATCAAGGAGAGACTTGCCAAGCTCCACAAAAAGGGCAAGAAGTAACAAAGTATTAACCCATTAAATCAATAGAAAATAATGGCAGGATTTACAAAACAGCAGCTTGAGAACCTTAAACTCGAGCCGGAAAACCTCGCAAGCATCAAGGATGCCGTGCAGGAAACCTTCTACAACGATGAAGATTTCTCTTCATTCGTGAACATTCAGAAGGTCAAAGAGAAAGACCCTATCGCTCTTCTCGGAGAGATGGAAATGGTCGGTAAGAAGGGTGGCGGTTGCGACCCTACCTACGAAGAGAAGGGCATCGCCAACTCTCAGAAGCGTTGGGAACTCGGACAGTGGGAGGTTCCTATTAAGATTTGCTACGAGGCATTGAAGGGAACCATCGCTGAGTATTCATTGAAGACTGGTACAGCCATTGGCGACCTCACCAGCACCGACTTCATGACAATCTATGCCGATGCACTCCATCGAGCCATGCTGCAGATGATTTGGCGTTTCGGCTGGTTGGGTGACAAGAAGGCAGCATTGGCAGGTGCAGGTGGCGGCAAGCTGACAGCAGACTTAGATGTCAGTAATTTCAACGTCTGCGATGGTCTGTTCAAGCGCATCTTTGAAGCCACAGCGACCAAACATACAGCCATTGCAGCCAACAGTGAGACCACGGCAGCATTGCAGATTTCTGCATTGCGCAAGAATGGTGCGGCTACTACACTTGTAGACACCATCCTGATGGATGCAGACACACGTATCGTTGACGACAGCGATGCCGTATTGCTCATGACACGCTCGCTTGCTGACGCATTGACCTACGACCTCAAGAAGACCTACCACGACATCATTCCCTGGGAGAAGTTGTTCGATGGCTTCGAAGTAGCGACCTACAACGGAGTGAAGATTGCACGTGTCGGCATCTGGGACAGAATGATTAAAGCATACGAGAAGGGCGAGACGACAGTCAACCTTCCACACCGTGCGGTATTCTGCAACCCTAAGCACCTTATGATTGGTACAGACGCAGACAATTTAATCAGCGACCTCGACATCTGGTTCGACCAGAAGGAGCGCAGGAACTATCTTTATGCTACCGGTAAGATTGGCACGGCTCTCCTCGAAGAGGGCATGATCCATGCAGCTTACTAATCGCTCCAAATCTTCAGTTTAGTATTAAGTTATTTGACAATCCTCAACACCCACAAAACGGTGTTGGGGATATAACAATTAAAAACGAATTAATATGACAACAACTTGCGAGAGCCTTATCGCCCAGGACATCATCATCCCTTGCGAAGACCAAGTAACAAAGGGACTGGAGGGCGATGGACTTATCATCAACCGAGACGACATCGACTTCACCAAGTCCGTTGTAGCGGGCAATATAATTAAAACATTAGTTTTGAAGACTGGCAAGAAGGCATACGCTATCCGGCAGGAAGGCAGCAAGCCTTTCACTGGAACCAAGACCGAGCTGACCGTTGGCACGTATCGCAACAGCTGGAAGAACACCGTAGCAGTCGTGGTATTGGCAAACACACCTGACGTTTGCGCAAATATCATTGACGGACTGGCGAACGGAAAGTTCGTTATCATCCTTCGTAACCTATCAAAGGGAGCGGACGGAAAGGCAGAGTACCAGGTATTCGGATATGCGCAGGCACTGAAGGCAAGTGCAGGCGAGAACGACAAGTACTCAGACGACACCGAGGGTGGCTGGCTTATCACGCTTGAAGAGGAGAGCGTACCGAAGGCAGCTTATTTCTTCTTCGACACAGACAGCGAGACCACAGCAGCCAAGTATAAGAGCCTTCTGACGGAAGCAGCAGCGTAGCCTATGACATACAAGGAAGCAACAGCCAAGGTCGGGGAGTTGAAGGCACGTTTCGACAGTCCCTTTGATGCAACCGACAAGGCAGTTATTGAAACTCTCTATTTCGAGGTAACGCACAAGCGGTTTGTACCGACAACCTGCCAGCAGTGTTACCACGATGCTTTAATCGAAATTTATCTAAAACTCAAAAAAGAAAAGACAATGCCAAAAACATGTAATTACGCAATGAAGGCAGGTTTCATCATTTCCTGCCCGGATTTCTACCATGGTAAGATTTTCACGAACGAGAACCTGACCGACAAGGTAGCGCACGAATATCTGACGAAGTACCCACACATGGAGAGTTACTTTCAGAAGATACCCAGCGAGGAACTCATCGAGAACAAGCAGCCGCCAGCAGGCAGCGACAGCGGTGCAGATGATACAGCAGGGAAAGATCCTGCCGAAAAAGCAGCAGGCAGCGACAAGAAGAAAGACCTCGACCAAGCCGAAAAAGCAGGCAAGGAAGAGTAACAAAACAACAAGTAAAACGACACAAACAGTATGAACGTTAAAACAGTTAAAAAGCCAAAGCGAAGGGTTGATATTGGCTACGTCAGCCGATTCAAGATGCAGGCATACGGATATGACAATCTATATCCGCAGAACCTCGCACGCATCACGGAAGCCAGCGGTACGGCAATGCTGTGCCTTAACCGATATGCCCGATTCATTGAGGGCTACGGCTTCGATAGCGACATTCTAGCAGCGTTGGCGATGAACCAGCAAGGGGACACGGCAGACGATTTGCTCAGGAACGTTGTGCAAGACCTCGCACGCTTTGGAGGCTTTGCCCTTCATGTAAACTACAACGTTCTAGGGCAGGTGTCGATCGTGAGCCACGTACCCTTTGAGAATTGCCGACTGGAAGAGACGGACGACAAGGGGAACGTGGCGCACGTCTTGCTGCATCCTGACTGGGAGCAGAAGAAAACGAGGAACGGAAAGCGGTTGATGGTGAACGAGAAGACTATTGAGCGCATCAACGTCTTCAATCCCGACCCCGACATTGTTTTTGAACAGATTGAAAACGCAGGAGGCATCGACAGCTACAAGGGGCAGGTTCTGTGGCAGAGCCTAGACGGACAGTTTATTTATCCTACAGCCAGCTACGATTCAGCCATCACGGAGATTTCGACCGATGAGGGACTGGGAAACGTGAAGATGCGAAACGTCCGCAACAACTTCCTCGTCTCCTGCATGCTCGTAACCAAGAAGGGAGTGCCTAAGTTCAACGAGGAAGGCGAAGAGGTGGAGAGCGGACAGGTGATTTCCGATGAAGACCTTTTGCAGTTCCAAGGGGACGAGAACACAGCGAAGATTCTTGCGGTTGAGGTTGAGAACGAGGAAGACGAGCCGAAGGTTGTTGCTTTCCCAACGAAGAACTTCGACAAGGAGTTTTCCGTGACCGACAGCAGCGTTATCGAACGCATCTATGCCCAGTTTCACCAAGAACTCTTCTACTCCATCCGCATTGGCAAGCTGGGATTCAGCGGACAAGTTATGAAGGACGCTTACGAATACTATGCAGGCGAAGTGACAACCGAGCAGCGTTTCATCGAGCGAGCCTTCAAGAAGATTTTCAAGAATTGGCACGACCCAGCCATTCAGAACCTAGACCCCAAGCTACAGCCGCTAAAGTATATCAGCAGCGAGGTTGAAGGGAACAACACGATAGACTAATTGATTGAGCCTATGGGAGAAAGAAAACAACTTATCACGGTTGATCAGTTCCGAAAACTGGCACGACCGACCAGCACACACCTAGATGAGGATGATGTGAACGCATACATTCGGGAATGCGAAGATGCGAACATCATACCAGCCATCGGGTATGAGCGGTTCAAGGCAGCGACCGAGCAGGGAGAGTGGGGCGATTCAGTCTTGCCCGATTTCCAGCCTGCGGTATTCCTGGACGGTGGCGAATACTCCACCAAGAAGGAGGGTGATTGCAGCCAAGACGAAACCAAGGTGCAGAAGTACACCAGTGGAATACGCAAGGCACTCGCTTATTTCACGTATGCGAGGCTTTTTCGCGCAGATGGCACAATTATAAGCCGAGCAGGTGGAATGCGCCACAGAGACGATTATTCAGACCATGTTCAAGACGTTTCGAGCAACAAGCAGTACAACGACATCATGGATATGGCAGAAAGATATTTATCAGATGCTCTCGAATATCTCAAGACATTCACCCCGAAAGGGGAAGTGAAGGCACAGCGAGGAACAAGGGCACACATTCACGCAATAGGCAACTAAAAGCACATAAGACATGAACGAGGATATTCAAAAAATGCTCCGTATGGCTGAGCTGATACGAGATGCAACGCAGGTTGGAGAAAACACAGCGGTGCGTGTCGGCACGGAAATTTACGACATCGTTGTCGAGTTAAGCAGGATGCTTGCCATGATGGACGATAAACTGGAGAACGATGCGGTCGTTAGGATTATCAAGAGTGAACTCGCCAAGATAACAATAACGGAAGCGCAAATTGCGGATGGGGCGATAACGGCAGCGAAGCTTGCCGATGGTTCTGTAAAGAACAGACACCTAGCATCCAATTGTGTGACCTCAGATAAAATACAACCGGGAGCGGTCAAACACGACCATCTGACCGAGGACTGTATATCAACTGGAAACATCAGAGACGGCAGCGTGACAGCAAAAAAACTCGGCACGGATATCTACAAGGATATCGCAAACAAAGTGACCGACATCGTGACGAAGGACTTCCCTCCAGCAATCACGGAGGAACAGATAACAGATATTACTAGTAAATAACAATTTAAAACAATAGATTATGCAATTTTTAGACGCAATTGGACTTGCTTCCTTTTGGAAGAAGATTAAGGACTGGGCTAATTCTTGTTTTTTTAGCAAAAGAGGTGGTGAAATTAATCCTGAAAGCGGTTTGTGTTATGTGATTAACGGAGAACACCTAGGTATAACAACAAGTGGTAGTGAAAACGAAACTATAGACATTTTCAATGTTGATGAAAATGGAATGGAGGCTATAAGTATCGTGAAGACTGGAGGCACTGCAACCCAAGTGTTAATGGCAAACGGAAGTGTGAAATCTTTAGGTCTTAACAATGGCATCGCAACCCTTGATTCAAAGGGCAATGTTCCATTAAGTCAATTAGGTAATCTTGATACTACAGTTGCAGAAGTGGTAACTACTCTTCCTACAACTAATATTAAGAAGCATATTTATCTTATTAAAGATACTGGTGGTGTTACACAGAATCAATATGAGGAATATATTTATACTGGTAATACTAGTGCAACTTATGATGCTTCAAAATGGGAGAAACTCGGAGACTTCCGTGCTACAGTAGACCTTGCAGATTATGCTAAGAAGAATAAAGCAGTGAGTAGCTTAAGGTTCTTTAGTGAAGAAAATCAGGTTAAGTTCTCACTTCTTAATATAGATGAAGGAGAAATAAACAGTATTTACCTGGGGCAAGCTTCAAAGTTGAGAGCTGGTGTTATGACAGCATCAGATAAATCTAAACTTGATGGAATAGCAAACAATGCCAATAATTACTCTTTGCCAACCGCAAGTTCAACCATAAAGGGTGGCATTACCCTTGGTTATCCGCAGAGTGGTAAGAATTACCCAGTTGCGCTTGATAGCAATGGCAAGGCTTATGTTAACGTTCCATGGACTGACACAAACACCACATATGACTTGTCGCCTTATGCTAAGACGGCAGACGTAAACAAGGCACTGGCAAAAAAGGTTGACGTGGTAAGCGGGAAGGGGCTTTCGACCGAAGACTTCACGGCAGCACTCAAAACCAAGTTGAACGGCATCGCCACTGGCGCAACAGCAGACAGTGCAATCCCAATATCGGTAATTGATGCATTAAATTAGAAAGGGGGTTTATATGAATTTCTTAGATAAAAGTGGACTACTGTATCTTTGGACGAAAATAAAAGCAAATTTTGGCACTGCTATTGTTAATAGTTTTGATTATAGAACTGAACTAGACAACGTAGGACATGTAAGTATTCCATTTGTCGCAAATCATCAGATTGTTAATATGGATTATTCGTCTAATATCAACGTATGCGATTGGTTTCAAAAGGCATCGAAAGGAGGCATCCTGGAGATAGTCTTCGCAGGAGCGCAAGGAGGTTACACTTATTGCCATACCAATAATAATAACTACATGCATAAAATGCAAACATCATCACACGGTCCATCTCTTAATAAGATTGAATATTTGGGAACGGTATACAATACCTATGCACGCTTAATCAAGATAGATGATACTACACTTGTTGTTGCAGAGTTTGTTCAAAACAAGTAAAACTAAAATAATTTTAAAATACACTATTATGAGAAAGAGTACTGGTAGAGCAAAACCAGTAACTCCTAAAGCAGGAGTTACTAAAACCTCAAGAAGATATGCTTGTGGTGGTAAACTTGAACTCTAAGTCGCTGACTTTAGAAATTTAAAAGTAAGACAATATGAAGAAGAATAAGAAACAATTACATGAAGCACTGGCTGTGCTTCTTACTAAATTATCATCGGCAAGGGACAATCCCCTGCTGATGGATAACTATGCTGTAAAAGCCTTGCGCACGGTTCTTTTGGAATACAAGGAATCGGGCGAACTTCACGAAGCATACAAGGAGCAGATACAATCCACGCTGGAGAGTGACAACCCCTGGGTAGCTATGATGATGAAGTCAATTGGCGCAGACCCTACTATTAAGAACGGCATGACCGATGAAGCCATTGACGGAATGATTGATTCGATGTTGGGGGTAGAATAATACAATTTTCGTCTGAAAATATATATAATAATATACAATAATTTTAATAAATTATATATGAATGACAAGGAGAAAGAACTATGGCGATTTATAGACAACGTAATCAAGTGTTGTGCTATTGAACTTCAGAACGGAGAGTTGAGCATTACGAGAGAAGACGTTCTCGGCAAGTCTAGAGCTGAAAATCTCGTAATGGCAAGATGTATGGTCGTTGAGCAGATGATACACGCAGGATTCAGCATAACGACCATTGCGACCGTTCTGAACCGCACCGTTTCAGCAGTGAGACATCTGAGCAAGATGTCTTACACCTATATCAGTACGTCTCGAGTTTATCGACTTGCCACGGCACAAGCGACCCTTCTAAACAAGGACGTAGAGCCGATTTGCATTTAAGAAACAAAAAGAAAATAACCAAAAGCGTTCTTTGACAATAATTCGATAAATACCCCTGCACTAACTTTTTGTAGCGAGCCAAAAATCAGAGTAACTTTGCAGCGGATTCCAATATTTGGCTTCCGCAACGTAATTAACTCAAAATTTTATGGCAGACACAATCGAGAAAGTTTATTGCACTGGGGACGGTGGCAATGACAACCTAGCAGCAGCCTTGCTCGCTAGAGGTAGAGACAATGATCCAGCGACTATGCTGGCAGCAATGAACGGTGGTATGGGTGGAGGTTGGAACAACCCATTCGCCTACATGATGATGTTGGGAATGTTCCGATTCATGTACGGTGATGGCTGGAACGGACAGAACGGCAACATTCAGCGTTCCGAAATCCAGTCTCAGATTGACAGCCTTCGCAACCAGATGGCAGACAACCACAACAGCGACTTGTTGATGGGAGCAATCCAGGGCAACAACCAAGACTTGAAGACTTTGGCGGCTAACTTGAACTGCGACTTCAACGCATTGCAGTCTTCTGTTTGCGGCATTCAGGCAGCAATCCAAGATGTAGGCGGCAAGGTTGGTTTCAGCGCAGAGCGAGTAATCAACGCAGCGAACCTCGGAAACCTCAACATCATCCAGCAGTTGAAGGACTGCTGCTGCCAGACCCAGCAGAACATCATCCGTATGGGCTACGAGCAGCAACTGGGACAGAAGGACATCGTGAACACCTTGCAGCAGAATTTCGCCTACACCAATACAGGTGTGGAGCGTGCGGCAAGCAGTCTCAGCAACCTTATCCAGTCGGTCGTTTGCGACTTGAAGACCTCGGGCAAGGAGAATACTCAGCGCATCGTTGATGTTCTGAACAACCACTGGGAGCAAGACCTTCGCATCCAGCTGGAGGACAGCAAGCGCAGAGAGCAGACTGGTTTCATTATCCAGCAGCTGAAGACCACCACAACCACAACTGGAGCGTAGTAGGTCTAAACAAAATCTATCAAGGGGCAACTCGCTGTGTTACCAGCGAGACCCCCTTTTGTCTATTTATCGAATTATCTAAAAAGAGCGCATTATGGAATTTAAGAATATACAAAGAAATCACCCAGTCTACCTGCTAGACAAGCAGACGGTGGAAGTTAAGGAAGGCAAGGTCGTAGACAACCAGCCGCACATCAACACTGGCATCGCAACCATTTCCAGTAGCGGACAGTCAATGCGAGACGTAACAATCGAGGTGGAGGGAAAGCAGACCATCTACACCATACCCGAACACCTCGGAGTTACCTTTGCAGGCGAAATCGTACTGGCAACCGACAAGGCAGACCTTTTGCCCGAAGTTGGGAAATTGGTAAATGAAGCCGATGAGATAATCAAGGCATACGAGCCAAGCAAGGAGCGGAAAGCCAAGGGCGAGGAACTTCTTGCAGCTTTGAACCCAGCAATCAAGGAGAAGCAGGAAACCGAAAAGCGTTTCAAGGCACTTGAGGGCGATATAAGCGGCATTCGTGGCATGGTTAAGCAATTACTTGACAAACTAGGATAGGAGGGCGCACAATGAAGAAAATAATCGTTTTGCGCCATTCTTGCAATAGCGAGGAAGAGCGACACCAGCACCAAGAGAGCGACATCATCCACGGCTTACCATACGAGAAGGCAGCAAAGGCACTCATGGGAGCCAGTGGATATGTGGCATACGTTGCCAAGCACGGCTACCACTTCACGAAACAGCTAGCAATCAAGGCAAGCGAGCAGATGAAGAACGTGGACGGAACGAGCCACCGATGGACGGTAGACGAAATCCGGCTGGCGACAAACAACGAGATAATCTCAAAGGGCACAACCCTCGGGGATATTCTCTATTTGGCTAATATGGCTTATGCAGACTTCTACCCGAAGGTAATCAAGACCGAGAGCGACTGCGTACAGTATGCTATTGCCGTAGCCAGTGATCCAGACGGATACGAGGGTATGGCATTCTGCAGGTGGACGGCAGACATCATCGGGAAGGGTGTGACCATCGACTGGGAGAAATTGGAATAACCAAAAAAATAAATTGATATGAGCGAAGTATTTCACGATTTTCAGGTGCACCACCTTTATCTGTGCGCCCTAGTAATTTTTATCTGCTTCGCTACAATTATGATAGCGATGACAATTGACTTGATTGCAGGCATACAGAAGGCGAAGGAACTGCATGTTGCAAGAACGTCAACCGGGTTGAAGAAAACGTGCGACAAGGCGAAGAAGTATTTTCCTACATTTCTCATCGCTGCGCTTATGGACGTAGCTACGTGCATCATCTCTCCCTTCCCGATATTCTCCATCGCATGGACGGTGTACCTGCTATCGTGCGAGTTTAAGAGCATCCGGGAGAAGGCGTATGAGAAGGCAGAGATACGCAAGCAAGACCGCACGATGCAGGTGATCCTGGAGAATAAGGACGAAATTGCGAAGGCGGTTGTCGAGATAATGAAGGAAGGGCGAAAGAAAGGAGGAGATAATGAGGATAACTAGAGAGCAACTTCTAAAGGTAATGCCGAATGCAGGCAGCAGGGCAGACACCTATCTTCCAATCATAAACGGATGGGCAGAGCATTTCCACATCAATACTCCTTTGCGTATGGCGCACTATCTCGCACAGATTGCCCACGAAAGCGGTGAGCTCAGATATACAAAGGAACTCGCCAGCGGTCGAGCCTATGAGGGACGCAAAGACCTTGGCAACAACAAGCAGGGCGATGGAGTGAAGTTCAAGGGGCGTGGTCTGATACAGATTACTGGCAGGACGAACTATCATAATTACTCTGTCTTCTGCGGCTTCGATGTTGAGAATAACCCCGAGTTGCTGGAGCGACCACTAGGAGCGACCAAGTCATCTATGTGGGTATTCGACAAGTTCGGGTGTAACCAGCTAGCCGACCAAGATAACTTGAAGGCTATCCGAAGGAAGATAAACGGAGGGTACAATGGACTGGCAGCCTGCGAGAAGTATTTGAAGCGAGCCAAGGAAGCCTTGAAAATTAAGGTGCTTGCGTAATAAACACACCAATCTAAATTATAAAGTATGGAAAATTCAAGAAAAGGGCGAAATTTGCGTTCTGTGACGTTATTTCTCGCCATGCTTATAATTACCCCACTTTTGATTTTGGGCTGTTCCTGCGCCAAAACAGCGCAAAATAACACGGTTTATCACGACAGCGCACACACCAGTGCAAGACGTGACAGCGTGAACCAGCGACAGATCCACTGGCAGGACACCCAGCAGCACGACAGCGTATTCAAGCAGGACAGCGTGCTGGTGTACATCAAGGGAGACACCGTAATCAAGGAGCGATGGCACAATCTTACGACCACCAGATGGAAGACCTCGACCAAGACGGACACCATCGTTGGCGATACCTACGTTTTCGTAACAGACACCTTGAAAGTCAAGTATTACGTGAACCGATACAAGACCAAGGAGGTAGAGAAACCAGCGAGCACATGGCATAAGATAAGATTATTAGCTGGCGATTGCGTATTGCTATTCCTGGCACTCGTTGCGGTTTGCTGGATAAAGGAGCGCATCAAGAAGAGAGTTCAATAGGTTCAATCATAATATCTTTAAAAGGGCAGGAAGCGCAGGAGAGCGTTTTTCTGCCCATTTTTTGTGCGAAGAACACTTTTCATTGAGAGAAAAGGGGTAGGGGTTATAAGAGTTAGATTATATTCATTCTAGCTAATGCGTGCAGGTTATTATTATATAGAGCGTGGAAAGCGTACCGAAAACGACAGAAAGCGTACCGAAAACGACAGAAAGCGTACCGAAAACGACAGAAAGCGTACCGAAAACGACAGAAAGCGTACTGAAAACGACCGGACACGACCGAAAATAGCCGTACTTACGACACAAACAGCCAATAAAAGTTAAAATATTAATATTTTTCGGGAAAAGTTTTGGTGGAACCGAAAAATATTAATATCTTTGCATCGTGTTTAGGAGATAAGCACTTTGAAACATTCGGTAACTAAGCCCTAGGCAGCACGGTTAAGCCAAAGAAAATGAAAAAGTCAAATTCAAACATTTTAGAGTTCACAACAAAGTTCATCAACTCTAACTTCCGCATCAAGGTCTTCGGACGCACAGAGGATGGCAAGAAGATAAACACACTCGTAGGAGTAAGCGGTATCTTGAAGCTCATCGGTGCAGAACTCTTCAACAAGTTCATCAAGCGAGCATTGAAGGCTGGTATGGACGCTTGCCGCTGCGCACTCAGAAGAGGATTGATTGTAACATTATACGCAAAGTAAGAAAGGAGGGATGAGTTATGGAAATAGCAATCAACGGAATGAAGGCGGTAGGCTACTTTAAGGATGAAGACAAGTTCATCAAGCGTGGCGAGTATAAGGAGACCGAACTAGACAAGCGCAAGCGTGAAGTGGACTTCTTGATATTAGGTGTTGGCAACCGTTGGGAGATACGTTTCAACCACCCAGTGAGCCTAAAGGAGAACAGAAGCATCAAGAAGGGCGAGTGTTCTGATAATGTTTACTTCGTTACATCTAACGCTTTGGAGAAGCTAAAGAAACAATACTCTTACGAGTGTGATTTTTAATTGATATGATTACAATATCACAAGAACAGCAATGCGGAGAATGTGGCTACCATGTGTACCACTTTTCCCCAGTTTCACAAGATTACGACTATTATACGTGCAAGTTGGGGTTATGCCCAAGAACGTGCAACGCAAGTTACTAACAATAAAACATTTTACGATTATGAAGAAGTTTTTAGTGATTCGAGAGTACATCGACCCAGTAATGACGCCAAGTGTTTATGCGCAATTTGATGATTACGAAAGTGCAAAAAAGCTTGTTAAAGAGAAAAATAAGGGCACGCAATTCGTAAAATATTGGGTTTTCGAACAGAGTAAAAAATGAAAATATAACGAAAATTAGATAATAACCAGCTGGGGATTGCTCCCCAGCACAAAGAAACAAGATATGGAAATTTTAGAAACTATGACATTTACCAAGGCGGTTGATGGTTCAACTAAGGTTTTGGGTACTTATTTATACGTTGAAGGTAGTCAGATGCTTAGAGATAGAAAGAAGTATCTTATAAAGAGAGGATACTTGTATGATAAAGCAACCAAGAGATACGAAAAGCATTTTAAGGACGGCAATATAACTACTATTACGTTCACGAAAAAATAATGAAAATATGTTAGCACTTCTAAGAGCGGTAGACCGCAAGAGAAATGTTGTAGGGATAAAAGAAATTGAGTTCGACAACAAAAAACAAAGAATGATGCAAGCAAAGGCGTTCGGGCGCAACGTAGGGGCATCTAAAGTTTACATTAACTGGGCGACTGGCATGGAGATATATACCCCTTCCGAACATTGCTTTGAGAGAATAAACAGATAACAATTTCAACAGAATTATTAACCAGCAGGGTGCAAGCCCTGCACAATTTATCAAGATATGAAGGAATACGACAAGATACCAGCACAAGCAGTGGTCGAGGTAACGACCAGCTGGGGAAGAACATGCCTGCGAGAGATTGGGCGAGACCTAAAGGAAGGTACGGTGCTCGATGGCTATTATTATCCGGTAAGCAAGGCTTTCGACTTTAATTGGAAGGGAGAGGGAGCAATGCTGTGGATCGGGGACAACGGAAGGCTTGTAAGTCTCGGAGAAGGGCAAAAGCATAAATACATGATGCTATCCCGAATGCTATCCGATTGCAAGTACTTCCTTCACTACCCATACTGGCGACACCTCTATTTCCCGAGCATCGCCCGGCATTGCAAGGAAATGCGCCAGTACTGGCTGGAGTTGAATATCAAGCCGGAGTGGTTATCTTATAAACAGATCGGCAGGATTGAGCACAAGATGAACAGAATGAAAACCGAGTTGGATAGGCAACTGAAGATAGACCATTTAAAAGAGACAGAAGACAATGACAGAACAAGAGTACAGAGAAGCCCTGCACGAAATCAACGTGAAGGCTGAGAACGAAAGAAGAATACTGGCAAGAGCATTTGCTACTGAGCACAGCTCAGTTTTGGTAGGAGATTATATCAGCGACCACTGCGACACGATAAGGGTTGAAAGCTGGGAGATTTCGAAGAGAACCCACGAATACAACTCCTTGCCTTGCCTGGTATATCGCGGTATGACTTGCAAGAAGGATGGCACGCCACGAAAGAACCCGAAGAGGTGTAGCATCTATCAGTGCAACCTTTTGCGAGTAAATGGAGAACCAGTAAAGAATCACGGATATGGAGAATAATAGAAGAAACATCAAGAGAACGAAGAAGGGTGCTGGCGATGCGGTCATTCTTGATTATTAAGAGGAGGATTGATGTATGGCTAATATATATATTACCAAAGAGGAATATGATGCAATATCTTTTTGCTCGGAGGAGATTACATCAGCAGTTGAAGGAGGAGCAGATGATGAATACGTAAAAGAAGCTGATAATGCGTTAATGGCAATTGCATCGATTCAACGTAAGTATCGTAAAGCACTAAAGCGTGAGAATGCTCTTCAAGATGCCAAGGCTGCAGTTAAGAAGTTGCACCCAGAGTTAAAGGGAGAACTTTACAACAAGTTAGTTAAGAATGTAGCAGAACAATTAATAAACGGAGGTAAAAATGGCAAAGATTAAGTGTACCAAGAAGGGAGCAGGCAAGACGGTTACCCTCGTAGGCATACAGATAGACAACGACCTGATGCCTTTCCTCAACGCATTGCCCAACAAGTCACGATTCATCAATGATTTGTTGAGAAAGAAATTTTTTGGTAAATAATTTGGTGGTTTCAAAGGAAAAGCGTACCTTTGCATCACTGAATGTTTAAAGTGGTCTCCACTTATTACCCCAGCGGCTCGACTTTTTCACCGCTGGGGTATTTTTATGCTCTTTTCCTGATTCACCCCGAAATTCGCGTTCTGAGCCGCTTACGTTGTAAGCACGTAAAACTATCCCCGAAAACAATTTGAGCCGTTTATGCGGCAAATTCGCAAGAAATAAGGGCTATTTCTTGTTGTATAGCACGTAATCAATAACCCTGCTGTTTGCTTCATCTACTCTCGATAGGTCTGCATTGATGTAGGTATCAGTTACCCGGACACCGAACGAGTGACCAAGCGCAAGCGACACCACATCCTTTTGTATACCAAGATTGAAGGCGATAGATGCCCACGTATGGCGAGCGTAGTACGTAGTAAGCCCTGGGCGAACCTTTGCTAGTTTTTTATTTATCATGACCGTTGCAGAATCAACGTTCTTGAAATGCTCAGAGAAATGAAGCAGCTTCTTTTCCCCTTTGTACTTCTCAATGATGCGGAGAGCTTCTGGATGAAGAAGGATAGAGTAATGCCTGCCAGTCTTCGCCCGGTCGTATTCCAGTCTGCCACGGACGATATTCTCCTTTGTCAAGGCAAACAAGTCACGCACATTGATACCAATCAGCAGGAACATCAGCAGGAACATGTCGACCAGTTCATCACCACCAGCTTCGAAGATAGAGCGGATTTCATCAACCGACAAATCTCGCTTTTTCGTTGTCTCAAGCCGGAGACTGTACCTGCGGAAGGGGTAGTTTTTCGTCTGCTCATTATCTATCGCCAAGTTGAAGACAGCAGCGATACAGAGCATCCTGCTGGTTCTGGTATTCCTGGACAAGCCTTCCTTTGCCATGAACGCATCGAAATCTTCAAGCCAAGAGCGGTTAATCTCATCGTATGTAAGCAGAGCCGCTTTTTCCTTCCCAAGGAAAGCTTCAATCTTTGCCCAAGTATATTTATATCTGTTTATCGTGTTCTCTTTCAGATTCCTGCCCTCGTAGGCAATGAAGCCATCTCGAAGCAGGGCGACTTTTTCCCTTGCAGGCTCAGCTTCAAGCATGATTAAGTCCCGGAGTTCCCTAGCCGTAATGTCGCCACGGTATGTTTCCCTGCATTGCGCCTTCATCATCATTCTGTTGTAGAAATTAAGACGGTCAAGCAGGAAGTCGTTGATAGCATCACGATCCGGACGCTTTCGCACCTTGCAAGCCCTTTTATCCCATTCATCCTTTTTGCAGTATTGATTGAGGGATATGAAGGCAGTCCCACCGTGATGGTTGACGGCAAGCCGGATGGAGAACGTGCCATCCTGCCTTTTTACCCTCGTATCTAAATATAGTCTAAGTGTTGCCATAATTCCGTGCAGTATTTATTCAGTTTATTTTCAGCGTTAAGAGCCGCAATTGTGCAACATGGTGCATGATTGCGGCATTTTCAAGTTATCAGAGCATCAGAGAACCCCTTTAAACACTGAGAAACACAGTAAAGTTGTACTTAAAATCATAATCTTTTCCTTTCTTTTTTATGTTATTATCAATGTTATTGTTACTATTAATGTTGTTATTAATGTTATTTTATAGCTTAGACGATAAAACACAGGAAAAGGTTGCAGGAAAAACAAAAAAAATCTTTAAAGCTTGCCAGTGCATACGCCACGTGGCAGGGTAGATATTGTACTCCTTACCAAGACCGACCTCTATGTGGTTGAATTGAAGCTGAATAAGATTGCTCAGGCGGCAATGCAGCAAATCAACCTGAAGAACTATCGCCAGCGATTCGTTCTCTGTGGCTTGCCAATTACCAAGGTTGGTATCAATTTCGATTCAGTTCAAGGTACTATTGAGGATTGGGTGATAGAGGCATGACCATCTGAGAGAGAAAAACAAAATAAAAAAGCTCCATTCGCAAACTGATGCGAATGGAGCTTTTTTCTGATAATTAAAAACTTACTTTGTTTCCTGTTCTTCCTG
>OJMJ01000195.1_pt1 | contig 32647 bp, 7 predicted proteins | sample 1597181 | NCBI WGS metagenome assembly OJMJ01 (sample SAMEA2452126, study PRJEB22498) | human gut metagenome | biome: human feces; feature: human gut; material: feces | place: Australia | collected 2012
GGAAAGTTTGATGGCAATGGTCATGTCATCAAAAATATGCATATACAATGGGAAGGAACTGATGCATGGAGTGCATGGGGACTCTTCTCAACACTACAAGGTTCAAGCAGCACTAACCTTACTACCGTAACAAACCTCATCATCGAGAATGCCGTGGTAGAAAAGAAACCAGGATTCAAACCTTATGGTCCCGGTTATAACGTGGGCGTAGTAGCTGGTGAGATATACGGCAATACAGAACTCAGCAACATCATTATCCGTGGCTCAGAAATAAAGGATAACGACGAAGCATACCAGATTAACAATGAAAGCAAAATTGGCGGTATATCAGGAAATGTACAGACCGACAGAAAGAACGAAACTTTCAGAATCTTCAACATAGCAGCTGATACAAAGATAAATATGCTGAAGAATACAAGCGTGGATAACAACAAGTTCCACATAGCCCAAGGTTTCGGTCGCTTCAGCTATAACATGAATGGAGGCGATAATATCATAGAGCCTACCAACATCTATCTCTTTGGCAATGTGCTTAATATCAATAATACAAGTCCAAACATCAACAAAGGTGGCATCACTGCCGGTTGCCAAAACGAAAGTAATGCAGAGAAATATGATTCTACATGGTATTATACCCAAGACGTAACTGGTGGAAAGAATCTGGGAACCCAGAAGACTGATGCCTCGTTTAAGAATGAATTTGTAGATAAAGCCAATGAGTTTATCTACAAGAATCTCGTTGAAGACAAGAATACTTGGAATTTCAGCGATGGAAAATTCACGTTTAATAAGCAAATGGAAATTTACGTTGTCGAAAAATATAATCGCAATGAAACGCAGGTAGCCTACACGCTTGATGTTAAAAACGCAACAACAACTTATAACTATACATGGAAAGTAGATAACGAACAGATTACTCCTATTGAGGGCAGCAATGGAACAACCATCAGTCTGCCACTCAGCACCAAGAAACGCACCGGTTCGGTGACCCTTAAAGACAGCAAGACCCAGCAGGTGATTCAGACCAAGTACTTCAACATCAATCCGAAGTATTATTCCATCGACCTCTATGCTGACAACTATACACGCGGTACGGGAACGAAGGAAGACCCATTCATCATCAGCAGTGACCTGGAACTGGCGAAACTGGCTAGGGATGTACAGAATAAGCAGTTGCAGGAAAACAAATACTTCAAACTCTCCAGTGACATCAGCCTGGATAAGGCGCTTTGGATGCCTATAGGTACAACAAATAACAATGGGGCTGTTTTCAAAGGTAAATTTGATGGCGATGGACATACCATCGAAAAAATGCATATCTCCTGGGCAGACAACAGCAGTCCATGGAATGCCTGGGCTTTGTTTGCAACGGTTCAAGGCACAGCAGCCAACGAGGCTGGATTCTGCAGAATTACCAACCTCATCATAGACAAAGCCCTGATTGAAAAGGAACCTAGCCCTAACCAAAATGGAAAAAGCGGCAATGTCGCCGTACTGGTTGGTGAGGTGCTTACCAAGGGATATGTAGAAATAAGCAACATTATCGTCCGCAACAGCATCATTACAGACAACAACGATACCTACACAAGAAAACAATTCAGAGTGGGTGGCATTATTGGAAATCTGGAAGACAACCATGAAACCCGACTCTTCAATCTGTCATCGGATGTAGAGATAAAGATGTTGAGCAACGCAAGGCTTAACGATGAATGCTATATGGCTGAAGGTATCGGACGCTATGGGAATCCAAACACCGATAATTCTTATGTCATTCCGCTTACAAATATCTATGTCCACAACAAATTAGAAACGAGCAATACCAGTAACAAATTGAAGATAGGTGGAGTGATTGGCAACAAGGACATGGGTGCAGGCAACAGTGCAACGGAAAACTGGTATTACGCTTCCCCTGTAAGCGGAACGCAAAACAACGTGATGAACAACGGTACGCAGAAAAGCCTTGCCGACTTTGCCATGACCTTTGTAAACCAAAACAACACCTATATCAGTGACAAGAATATAGAAGATAAGAATACCTGGACCTATACTGAAGGAACAGGATTCGCTTTCGGTTCTACAACACTGACGGTGGAACGTGGCGTCAACGCTGTCATCACGGCAGAAACCATAAAAGGCTATGGTGCAAACGAAAAGTATTTCTGGTACACCTCTTCTGACAAAAAGACCTGGAAGTTGCAGAACAAGAATGCAGCCTCCAATCCGTTCACCCTTCCAAGAGAGGAATACGACCAGTATGTATATGCCGTATTGGAAGACGGAAGTTCACGCTCCGGCATCATCAAGATAGAAGCAATTAGAGTGGAGGCAACCATGAATAATGATGCCTCATCCAACCTACTCACTATTCTGGTTACCAATAACATCTGGGAAAACAATGATAATCTCAACATCACCTATAAATGGGAGAAGAATGATGACGAGCAGAATCCGGTAGGCAACGGACCTACCTATGACAAGAGCACACTTGGCATAAACGACAAACTGAGTTGCCTTGTAATAGTAACAACCAGAGACGAAAACCCCAAAGTGCTCTTCAACAAAAAGTTGTACTTTACCAAGAGCGTGGTATATCTATGCCCTGCTGGAGCTACAGTAACTGCAGCAAATGGAAACACTACAGAATACAATCAAGGAAACGACAGTAATGATGGCCATACTCCAGAGACAGCAGTGAAGACCTGGAAGGGTGCTTATTCCAAGCTGGCAAAGGAAGGTTCATGGGATGATAACATCATCGTGCTGATGGGAAAGAGCGACCAATCCGTAACCAACGATGGTAACGATGGCTTCCCTTGCAACGACGATTATTACTCTTCATCAGAAAAGTGGGAGAATGCCAAAGCTTCTTCTCCTTTCTTCAGAAACACAACCATCACAGGAAGTTGGGATGGCGTTGACTACAATGGCGTGATAGAGATGTATGGTGGAAATGATAGGAACCATAGTATAGCCATCTTTGGAGATACCCGTTTCCAATATCTCGCCTTCAATCGCAATCCAAATAATCCGAATAATAATAATGAAAATGATTATTACGATATTCTGTACTGCCAATTCTACAATCTGGAGATGGGCGAAGGCATTCAGATGACGAACTATCAAAAAATGTACAAAAGTGATGGTACTATCAAGGGTGCATTCTCTACCTCTTTCCAGATTTTTGGTGGTTTCATGAATGACAACCGCTTTTCACCATTATCAACAGAAGGCAACCTCAAGAAGATGGATGATGCTCTACCACATGGACGTGAAGGCTTCAAGATAAAGATCAAATCGGGACACTACTCTTCAATTTGTGTTGGTGGACGACAGACTGTGGAAAACAGAAATGGTGTGATGGGTAGCCCTAACATGCCTATCAAGTGTACTATTGATGTAGATATTGATCGTAATTTCAACAATAATCACAATGAAAACAATTCTGACCTTGATGTTGCCATAGTTCTTGCCGGCAACCATGAGGGAGCTATGGTTGGCGATGTTGACATCATCATCAAGAGTGGAAAGATAGGCAGAGTGGTAAATGGTTCTTTGGGTGCGAGACGCAACACGAGTAATTACGATGCACCTTACAACACCTATATGGGACGCGCCAACATCTTGATAGACCCTGCACAATCAGAAAGTAACAATAAGAATACGGATGTCAATAGCCGTGTAGAGATTACCGAGATTTACGGTGGTAGTACAGGACGTGGTTTTCAGGATCGTGAATGGGTAGAGAATCCTTTCTATGGCTATAGCTCCATTACCATCAAGGGTGGTACCTTCCTGATTCCAACAAATTGTAAATCAGAAGAAATCTTCAGCGGTATCTATGGTGCAGGAGCAGGTGGTATGAATGGTATTGGAGATGATACAAATCATACAACGGATGACCGTATCCCTTATTGGACAAACAGCAGTACAAAATCTGTCATGGCTTTCGGCAACTATGATGCTGCAAAAGCTAATCTCTGCATGTATAAATGCTACAATGCAGACTCGCATACATATACCGAGGTAGATCCAAGATTGACCAATAACAAGATTATCATTGAAGGAGGTATCTTTGGTTCTGAAACAAGAAAGATCGACGGTATCTATGGTGGTGGTAGCGGATATATGAGCAAAGACCTTTGGGCTACAAATGGAATACCAAGTAAGGATGGTGGAAACATATACGGAAAGGCAGGAGAAACCGTGGCCTCTATAACCATCAAAGGTGGAGAATTCTATTGCGAAAACGGCATCTTTGCTGGTGGACGTGGAACTGATTATTACTATGCACACAAAGCATACAATGGTAAACCTGACGATTATCAAGACCTCGGCAAGATATATGGCAATGTTGAGTTGACCATTAATGGCGGTACTTTCCATTGCCCTATATTCGGTGGAGGATATGGTGTGGCTGATGCTAAACTCTTAAACTCAAACAACATCAACACCCTCAACAACATGGCACGCCTATATGGCTCGTCTACAGTTAAGATTAATGGTGGTACATTCTTCAAGAATATCTATGGCGGTGGCGACATGGCTGTAGTTGAGAAAGGAACTAACGTTATTATTAGCGATAGGGCTGACATTAGAGCCGACGTGTTTGCAGGTGGTAATGGTAGAACAAAGCGTGCTACAGATGATTCGGACATTGAAGACAACACATGGAATCCTGAGATTGTAGGTAAAGTATTGGGTAATACCAACCTTACATTCTTTGGCTCAACCAAGGTGGCTCCATATATATATGGCGACATCTATGGCGGTGGCAACTTGGCACAGGTAGGAGGCGACACACATATTAATATGTATGCAGCCAACTTTGCTGGCGAAATATTTGGTGGCGGTAAAGGTAGAATAAAGCGTGCAAAAACAGACAACAAAGGTAATGCCATTGCCGAGGATTTGTATACCTATGCCGATGTAACAGGTAACACCTTTGTTACATTGGCTAAAGACCAAGGTGTGCAGATTAATGATGAAAAAAATAAGGAAGACAACTTCTCTATCAACGTAATCTGGAACAAGAAATGGAATGGCGATAAATTCATTGAATGGGATACAAATAAAACAGAATTCTTTGCTGACGGAAAATTCAAAAACTCTCATAATATATATGGTGGTGGCAACTTGGCATGCAATGTAAAAGGTAAAGCAACTCTCAACATTCAAAAAGGTATGACTCCATTCTCGCTTCTTAAGACTGAGGAATGGAAGACTTCTTATGACGACAATGATAATCCACACTTCTCGGTATTCGGTGGTGGCTATGGTTTGAACACTACTGTAGGCAATACCGATGTGACAGTGAATGTGGAGGGCGACTATAGTGTTTACGATACTGAGATAAAAGACGACACAGAACAGCTATCTAAGGGGCAGACTCCACTACGCGCTAAAGGCGAAATGAATGTCTTCGACAATTCGAAGGGTATTCCTAACTTCACTATCTTGGCTGTATTAGGAGGCGGATATGCAGGTACTGTGGGTAACGATGCCAAAGTAACAATAGACGGCAAGACTTTCATTCATCGTGTATATGGTGGTGGCTTCGGTGATCCAGAATCTACAAGCAACAACGAAACTGGTAAGATTGGTGGCAATACCGAAGTATACGTAAAAGGTGGAAATATCTATGGCGATGTATTCGGCGGTGGTGCAGGCGTGAAGCCTAAGAAAGATGGCAGCACTTATACCTATTTCACTAATGTGGCTAAGGTTGATAAAACCACAAAGGTTGAAGTGTCTGATGATGCTCATGTATATGGAAATGTATATGGCGGTGGCGATATGGCTAATATTGGCTCGTTTGAAACACATGCCAATCCTGAAGCTTACTTCGGCAACAAGCCTAAGAGCACTTCAACATTCGACCAAACCAACGGCAAGTTTATAAGCTATGAGGCTACAGACTATAAGTCGTTTGTCAACATCGTTGGTGGTAACATCTTTGGTGAAATATTTGCAGGAGGTAAGGGACTAAAAAAGGCTGATGCTCCTGAATATAATAAGGTAGGACGAATAAATGGTAATACCATCCTGCATATTGCCAATACCAACGAGGCGGGTATGGAGCGTATCACACCTATGGTATGGAACCGTGTATATGGTGGTTGCGCCTATGGTGTTGTTGATGGTAATACTCTTGTGCATATCGAAGGCGGTATGCTCGGACTCAACATCTTTGGTGGAGGCTATGGCGATATTCCTATCACGAACGATAAGACTGACGACAATAGTGGTCAGTCTACAGCATCGTCGACCCTTGAACAGGTACTTGGCAAGAAGGATAGTAAGAATGAAGGCACCTATGCCTGCATTCTCGGTAACACCAAGGTACAGATAGATGGTGGTGCATGGCTATGGGATCGTAAGGCTGACAAGAACGGTAACATCACTACATGGCTCGACGTTCAGACAGATAGTGATAAGGTGTGTGAAAACCTTGATGAATTTAAGGATATCATATACGCCATACATAATGCTAACACCCTTGGCGAGATTACTAATGCCAAGGCTAAGGCTGCTATGAGCAGAATTATCAACAATAAAGATACAAAGGAATTCTTTGAGATGACAGATGGAGACTTCGGTTCTGCAAGCTTCTCAAAGAACCACAATATCTTTGGTGGTGGTAATCGTGCTTGCTATGTAGGCTATGGTATAGATGGCAATAGTACAGGTGATGGTACAGGAGAGGCTATAGTAGAAATAAACCATTCGCCTGTTACTGATATCATTGGTGCCAATGGTAAATCGCTCGATATATTAGACTTCACCACTCTGCAAGGTCTATGCTGGTATCTTGCAGGAACAAATGCCAATAGCCCACAATTCTCTGTATTTGGCGCTGGCTATGGTGTGAACACCAAGGTTAGAAATGCTAAGGTGTATGCACAGACAGGAGCCATGATAGAATTGAATGGTACACCTAACAAAATAGATGGAAAATACTTCCGCTATGCAAGCCAAGAGGAAGACAGATTGAAATATACCAACTTCGAGACAAACTTGTATATTGACTACATGGCTGTATCGAAGGAAGACAAGAAGCTATACTATGGAAGCGTGGATGGAACAAGCGATGATGCTGACACTTTCCGCCGCTACTATAACACTCGTATGGCTTGGATTCTCGGTATTCCAGGCTTTACATTCCAAGAGATTCATGGAGGAGGATTTTCGGGATATGTAACAGAAAACACTTATGTAGAAGCCAACAACCAGTTGGCTTGCTATAATATATATGGTGGTGGACTTGGAGCAATGCCTTATGGCACACTAAACGAAAATAAAGACAAAGATAATCATTATGACTTCGGTAGCGTTGACGGCAATTCAAAGGTGTTTATAAAGTCGGGCAACGTAGCAAAGAATGTGTATGGCGGTGGTGCAGGTATTGAATCATTACGCATAAGTGGCGACAACATCGTTAGCATAGATTCAAAAGCTGGTAGCATCATCGATTTCCCTGATATGGCTCGAGTAAAGGGCAAAACAGAGGTGCATGTATATGGCGAAAACGTTGGTGTGCCACCATTGGTTATCGAACGCACCGTTATCATGGGTAGCGTATATGGTGGTGGCGACGTGGCAAACGTTGGTATAAAAACCAATAAGGCTGCAGCTAAGAAGATTGATGAAGCAGAAAGCCTTAATCCTTCAAACTTCACTTCGTTTGTAAATGTTCGTGGCGGCACTATCCTCTCAAAGATATTTGCAGGAGGAAAGGGCCGTACGGCTGACGTATGTGGCGACTATACTAAGTTGGGAGGCATCTATGGCAACGCCTGTGTTGTTACAGGTAGACCAGTGATGACATATCCATATAATGAATTTGTTAAAGGCTCTACTACAGAATATACAAGCACCAGCCTCAACCCTTCTGATGAGAAATACTTGGTTAATCCTGATGCTACAGTAAACAAAGACCTCATGCCAAACATCATGAACAGTGTTTATGGTGGAGGTCAGAATGGTACGATATATGGCAACACTCTCGTTGCTATCAAAGACGGTGCGCTATATTACAACGTCTTTGGTGGAGGATGGGGAGACGAAGAGACTAATACCTCTGCCAACATTACTGGTAATACCAACTTGAGCATAACAGGTGGACAGGCTATGCTCACCTTGTATTGGTCAACAACAATGCGCAACTGGGAACCAGCAACTATCGTTGGTGACAAGACTTATTCTCCTCAATATATTCCGGCAACACAGAAATTTAAAGTTAACCATAATATATATGGTGGTGGCGACAAGACTTGCGTCGTAGGCGAAAGAGACAAAGATGGCAATCTTGTTGAGAACAGCGGTAATACATACATAAAACTTGAGAAAGGTTTGCTCCATGATAATACTCAGCTATTGTCGGGAGTTTCTACTACCCAATTCTTCAGCTCAAATGAGTGGAAGGAGATATTTAACAAGGTGGGTTCTCCTCACTTCTGTGTATTTGGTGGTGGATTTGGAGAAAAGACATTTGTGCTCAGCGATTCGCATATAGAAGTGGCTATGGAGGCTCGCGGAAGCATAAATAAAGGCAATGACATCATAAAAGGTGAAGAATATAAACACTTCTTCAGCGATTATTCGATGATGGATATCGTAGGTGGAGGATTCTCTGGACAGGTAAACGGAACTACACATATCTATGGTGCAGGTGGTGCTTCTTGCCGTCGTGTGTTTGGTGGTGGATTCTATAGTTCTGTAAAGGCTACAGATATAAACATCAAGGCTATAGACTGCCACGACATCTTTGGTGGTGGCTTTATGGGTGATGTGGAGAAAGAAACTAAAGTCGTCATCGGTTCACAAGATAGTAAGACTTCTACTTTTGGTAATGATGATATTTATATTCATGGTAACGTATATGGTGGCAACGACGTATCGGGAGCTGTAAACATAGTGCTCGACAGCAATGGATATTTCAAGGATAATGGCGGTACGGGTACCAATGTCAACATCTATGGCGGTCATATCTATGGCGACGTATATGGTGCTGGCAATGGTAACTATCAGTATGCTCTCGACAAAAAGGGCAACAAGAAGGTGACTGTGAACGAATATTATCCTGTAAACCCTAACGATTCAGAATCAGAGACTATTCCTTTGGTTTATACTGTGCCTATGCGTGAAACTATGCCTTCATATATGGCAGCAAGCGATGCAGCAAAGATTGTGAACATAAACTCATGGCGTCCTATCACAAACAAGGTAAATATAGACATCAAGGGTAACTCTACTTCTGATATTATCACTATTGATGGAGATGTATATGGTGGTGGAAACTCTGCTTCTGTAAAGAAAGTTCACGACTACGATTCTGATAACCAAGAAGGAGCTATAAAGATAAATATTGGCAATAATGTCAATATTAGAAGTGTGTTTATGGGCTGCAATGGTGAGGCTCTCTTTGCTAAGTCTGAAGACAACGACTTCATGAATAAGTTCCAGAAGCTGAATGGAGATGTAGAAAACGGAAAGGAACTTAATCTTGCAGATACCATCGACTGGATTAACGATCCATCAAATAAAGGTATCAGCACCATATATCTTTCAACAGAAAATGCACAGCGCCCACTTGTATACCCTCACCTACTCGACCTTTATTTCCAGTCGGTAGAGACTGATATACAGGGACAGCTGACATGGAATGGAAGTGAAAGTGGCGATGGACTTACCAACTGTACTATTGGTACTTTCTGCTGCGGTGGCAACCGTGGCAACATGAGTGTATATCCTAATTCGGTAGGTAATGTTGTTGACTATACCTTCCCTGCTGGTCTTGTGATAACAAACAAGATTGTGGGCGGTTGCAATAATGCTAACTATAATTATAAGGATTTGGTTACTCACGAGGGTGGCTATCTTCTTGGTAACACTCATTCAGAATATCCATTCATAAAGCTCACTATCAAGAACCAGTTTAAGCCTAAGGAAGAAAACAATGCTTATATTGGCGGTAACGTCTATGGCGGATGCTATCAGGCGGGTACTGTGCGTGGCGATATCTCTGTCATTCTTCAAAGCGATATGCTTGAAGGTAAGTCGAAAGAAAAGCTCGACAATTCTAACGACTTCCTATCATCGAAACCACAATATTCAGCGCTTAATGTGTATGGTGCAGGCTATGGTATGGATAGCTACGTATATGGTAATACAGATGTTAGAGTGGCTGAGGGCATGAAATGTGATACTGTATCTACAACTTCTGACATATTCAATGCCTCTGGTGTATCTGCCAACTTCGTATATGGTGGCGGTCAGCAGGGTAATGTCATTGGCGTTACTAATGTTGATGTATTAAATGGTCATATCTATAAGTCTGTAACGGGCGGTTCTTATTCTGGCTATGTATGGGGATCTACACAGGTTAAGGTGGGATATCCTATATATTATAAGGTGAAAGACAAGCAGTCGGGCATCTATCTCTTGGACCGTAGTGATAAGAACAATAAGTATATAGACCATGAGGGCAATACAGAAACAGGTGCTATCCTCTCTGACCTTGCCTCAGAAACTATTAAACAAGACATTAAACTCATCGCTGGCGATATCATTTCGCAAGCTGTGTATGAATCAATTATTGGTAAACAAGGACTTACCACAGAATTTGTAAAAAATGATTGCTTCGAGAAATGTATCTCTAAGCCTGCATCTCCTCTAACATGGAATGACATAAACATCAAAATTGGTGAGGCGGTATATGGTGGTGGATATTCTGTTGCCCAAGGTACATCGGTTTTGGCAAACGACACTACCGTGCTGAAATATACAGATAAATACAATATCGATAAGGCTTTCACTCCCAACAACACTCGTTTGGTTGGATTGGATGAACTACCTAATAAGACAACAGAAGGCTTTGGTGGAAATACCACTATCCTTGTTGCCGACAATAGCGACAAATCGTCAAATCGCGACCATATCATCATATCTCATCAGGAGATGAAGTCGATAGTATTGCCTAACGGTACAGACCTCTTCGGCTATTACTATAAGGACAAAAATGGCAACTATCGTTATATCTCGCTTCAGGATCACTATTTCTATGGAGGTGGAGAAGAATATGCTAAGCCTGAGGAACAAGGAAAAGATAAGAATATATACGTGTATGACAGCGAGGGTGGTATCTTTGGTGATGGTCACCAGTCGTATGCTGAGGGATTCCGTAGTGCTGACCTCACAGGATATGGCTTTGCGGGTACAACTATAAATAAGCCTAAGATTATAAACACCTTCCAGCGTATGGATATTCTACGTTTGGAGGATAACTGCTTCAATGTGCTTGGTGCTCGCGACTATGCTACCAACGTAACAAACAAGACTCCATATTCTATTGCTCGTGTGGGCGAGATACAGATGTTTGCCAAGAATATTGCTCTTGATGAAGGCAAAAAGCTTAAGGATAAATCTGCAAACCGTGCTCGCAACTATATGGGTCTGGTAAACAACATCCACTATGTGGGTGCTGTTATATCAAACGTGCCTTTCAATGATGCCACTAACGAAGCTTGGCGCGATGATACTGGCGAGGTTCCAGCATTTGGCGAATATGCGAATAAATCATATCTTGATGTTAAGCAGAGCTACATCGATAATTACAAAAACGATGCTGACGAAGCAACATTCCAAAAGCGTAACGAAGGTACTGCAAAGAATATGATAGGTATTGCCTCGGGCTATGCCTTGAAGATTCAGAATGTACAGGAACTGTATGATGCCAACAAAAAGATTGTTGACAAGATATATTATGGTCCTATCTATGGTGTGATAGAAATGAACCTCATCGATGTTCGCGCTGATGAGGGTGGTGGTTATGTATATGCAGATAATGTGCATAAGCGTGACAATGGCAAGAACCCTGACTTCTTGGAAACAACAGGTAACTTCGTATTCCCTTACGATGCTAAGCAGAATAGATATATCGTTGACGACTGTTTCCCTACCGGTTTCTATGGTTTAACGACCAATGACCCTGATTCTGAAATAGATGTTCACTATTGGTATGTAACAGGTTTCAACTACTATTACAATGCTCACATCACCGGCTTCACATATAAGGACGCTATGAAATTCAACAATGATAATAGCGATGGCCTTACTGTTCTTGCAGGTCTTAAGCCAAACCAACCTGTAACTGTTCATAGTTGGAAGATGCGTAGCGGACATCCTGATAATAAGAACGACTACTCTTGCGACCTTGAGTATCGCAACTATCTCCCTGGTAAGACCGAGGGCAATGTAGATATCGACAACGAAGATGTTGCCGGCAAATATACTCTCCGCGTTGGTGGATCATCATCGTATACATATTCCAACCCTGAAGCTTCGGATACCGAAGATGCCAACAAAGGCTTTGCAGCAGTATTGCCAATGAATGCTACAGGCGCATTCGATAGCATTAATTATATTCGGCAAGCCCTTCCGTCAGAACTTAACAATGGCGATGCAAAGATATCATTCGAACTATCGGATAATGTAAACAACACCACAACAGAATACTTCAACAAGCATTTGTCGAAGAAGTGTCTTGCCACTCTTATCCTTAAGGCTCCTGCCTATAGCGAATATAAGAGCGAAGACGATAATAAACCAATTATCAGTAAGGTGGCTACGTCTACATTCTTCACTCTTTCTGCTACCGGTAACTACGAGAAGGTTGAAAATAATACAACACTATCTGAAGGCATAGACTATTATATTAAGAATGGTATAGAAGGCGAATATGCAATAGTAAATACTACTACCAAAATATTCAAAAAGGATGCAGATGGATACGCTCCTGTAAATATCAAAGATGTTATAGCAGGTGATAACTATTTCTGTGAGGTGCCACGTGTCTATACATATACCATCTACCTCACTATAGAATATGTGCAGGGTCCGAATATCAATGGTAATATTACTGTTGACAACTGTGCTTTGCCTGGCGAAATGATTCGCTTGAAAAAGAATAATGTCACTATCGCTGCCGACCAAGCATTCTCTGCTAATGGTTACTATTGGCGTATTGGTAAGCGTAAGAAGAATGCTGATGGTAAGTGGGAATTCGAAGACAATACAGAATGGGATATTACCAAAAAGGCTGCAGGCTACGACACATATAAGCAAGGTGACGCCAAGACTGCCGAAGGTCTTTTCAAAAACTGTAAATATGATAAGACTAACGACTATCTGGATATCCCTGCCTACTACTTCATGAATGGCTATGGTGTGCAGCTTGGTATCACCATGAATGGATTGGATAAGATCTTCACAGTAGATATGGACAACGATAATGAATTCTTAATCCATAACTACCACCGCATGAATCCTCACAAGGAAGGTCTCGACCTTCATCTTGCAGAGGCTATTAAGCGTGCTAAAGAAGAAAAGGATGCTGCTACAGGTACTACAACGGTTCCATTTGCAGAACCTCGTATCTATATCTCTGATTTAAGCGATCTCACAGCTTTCATCAACTTCATTGACACCATAGGCGCAGACGGCAAAGCTCCTCGATATGGTGCCAACGCTCAATTTGTGCTTCAAAAAGACCTTACTGTGCCAAGCGACTTCGTTTGTGGCACAGGCATCTTCCAGGGTGTCTTCCATGGTAATGGTCATGTCATCCATGGCTTACCTCAAGATAAGTCTCTCCTCGCAGAGAACCAAGGTCAAATATATAACCTCGGTCTTGAGAGCGGCAATATCGCAGCTAAAGGCAGCACCAATGGTGGCGCCTACCATTGCTGCTTCGAGCAAAATCCATCATCATCCCCATCATCAAGTGAAGCCTCATCATCAAGTGAAGCCTCATCATCAAGTGAAGCCTCATCATCCTTGTCCGATGGCGTTTCTACGCCATTCGCTCCTATCGTCTATCGCATGGATGGCTCTGCCGACACCCACTACACCTCTGATGATTTCAAATACGGCCGTGTAGCCTACGACCTCAACGAGTACTACCTCCGTGCTCGCTATAGCAATGAAGCCACTAATCCTGACGACATGAAGGCTCTAAAATATGTCTATGACTATTATGCAAATGGCGACTACCAGTATGCCAACCGTACTGATGCAATCACCGGTAAGAACACAGGTATCACCTACCTCCGTACAGGTCTTGATAGCGACCTCCCTAACTACGAGCAGGCAGAAACTCGCCATAATCAAGCCCACGACATTGATAAAGCAAGAGTAAAGGCTGGCTCATCTTCTGCCTCCTCATCTTCCCCATCATCATCAGCCCCATCATCAGCCCCATCCTCAGCCCCATCCTCATCTTCCCCATCCTCGTTCGACGGCGTTTCTACGCCGTTCGCCTACGAGCCTCTCTTCGATGCCAACCATGCAGCCACCACCCTCGCTGCTTCCAACATCATGAACGACTTCATCTTCTGGGGGCAAAAGCTGCAGGCCACACCAGAGTCATGCCCACAGGCTATAGAGTCTCATCAGAATTGCTACATGACAAACCGTGTATACCGCACAGCTGGCTATTATGGCGACACCAAGCTTGATGCATTCCATTACAATGCTTACAACTACTTAGGTGGCACCATGACTACCTATGTACATCAACCAAGCATCACTGCTATCGACTTCACCTGTAAAGGCGATATCAGCAAAGCCACAAAAACAACCAATGGTATCTTCTACCCTCCTGTCGATGACAATGCTAAGGTATTCAGCGACTTCAGCGTAAAGGATGATGTCACCAAGAATCTATTGGTATATACAAATAATAATGTTGACATAGACAGCGACACCGAGGCTTACGATGTAGTAAACAAATATCTCAGATACTACGAAAGTACAAGAGAGTCGCTGATAAAGGGACATCATGTATTCACAAATACAGAAGGCTTCACTACAGCCTTCCTCCACCTCGTGGAGCGCACCGCTGATAACAAGAATAGCGAAGGCGGTATCTGTGAAAACAACAACTTCTGTGCGCCATTACCATTCACCGTTACCAACCGTGCTTGGTATGTACGCAAGCCACAGCAATATGCCAACGACAACACTGGCGCTTGGGAAGGAATCTGCTTACCATTCACTGTTCATAAGGTTGTAGCATCTATAAATGGCGAGATCACTCACTTCTACGGCATACCAACTGACGATGAGCTATCAACACCATCTCTAAATACTCATACCTTACACCATGAGTACTGGCTTCGCGGTCTTACCACTGTTGGCAAAAATGGTACAGATATAGCTGCAACCTTCCAGCGTCCAGGCTTAACCAGCGATGGTCTCTTCATGCCTATAGCCGAAAGCTCTGGCTCTACATCTGCAGGCTCTAGTTCTCCATCTGCAGGTTCTGGCTCTACATCTGCAGGCTCTGGCTCTCCATCCTTGTCCGAAGGTGTTTCCTACACCTTCGCCACCCCATTCTTCATAGACACCTATGAATCCCGCCTCTACAACAAGGACGCCAACCCTTACTATGCCGCCCCTCACACCTACAGCAACTACCCATTGCTCACCTCTGAGGTGCCATACATAGTACGCTTCCCTGGCGATGGCTATTATGAGTTCGACCTCTCAAGCAAGTTCTACAACGATATCCTTGGCAAGAGTGAACCTGAGCAGACTGTTGCTTTCAATGCTTATGGCTACGAAAACATGGAAACGTCGTATGGCTCGATAACAATCCCTGTTACTAAGCAAATGGCTACAACAAAAGATGGCTACACTCATTGCGGTACATTCGCTGCCAAAGATATCAAGAAGGATGCCATCTACAGTATGAACGACAAAGGTAACGCTTTCATCTCTGAAACCTCTACTGCTACAAGCATAATGCCGTTCCGTACATATATGACAGCAAAGACTACTAAGGCAAAAGCCCTGTCTTATGCTCCATCTATGATAAAGATTGCTGAGTCTACTGGTATTGACAAGATAACACCAGAGATAGGTGTGGCAGACAAGGATGATGCTACAGGTAGCTATCTAATTGTTCGCCCTATTAATAATAACAAGGTGCGAATAGAGAGTAATATCTCTACTACCATCTATGTATACACTATAACAGGACAGCTCTACCGCATCCTCGATGTGATACCAGGTAATTCTGTATATAGCGGATTCCAGCAAGGAGCATATATCTTCGGCAAGGCAAAGATAATGGTACAATAAGTGACTACTTCCTGCGTTAAATATCACAGATATTTTGATAAAACAAATATCTAAAAGAATACTTATGGCTGAGCAACCATCATATTCAACCACTAAAAACGGCAAACGCCTAATCTATATAGATGGCGTAGGCTGGCGCTATGCCACAGAGCACCGCATGACACGCTGGCCTCTGTGGAAAGATAGCCGTAAGCCTGGTACATATATGATAACGCTCAATATAAATGGTAGCCAAAAGCTTCTTGGCACCCTTGCTGGTAGCAGCGCTGCTATATACGGCTGGATGAAGGAACACCCTGAAGAGGTAAAGGCTGCGAGCGCCGATGCTTATTACTACCGCCATGCGCTGCTGGGCACGGGGGCTATGCCTTTTGTGCTTAAGCCTGTCGTAGAAACGACAGGCCACAAGGAGCAAGCAAGCTATAAGGCCTCCGATAGCTATAAGGCCCCTACCAGCTATAAGCAGCCATCCTCGTGCGGTGGCGTTTCTACGCCATCCGCCAAATCTCGCACCCACTTTCCGCTACCAGCCCTATCTCAGCCTGGCGCTCCGCATATAGAGCTTAGCCCATTAGGGATAAAGGTGAAGGAGGGCTTAGAGCGTATGCCGCAAGTAGAGCCAAAGATAGAGCTGGTATGCTACTCGATAATGCCCAACCATATCCACTTTATAATAGCTGTAAGGGGCGAGCTGAGCAGACCTATCGGCACTATAATCCGCTCCTTTATGGGAGCAACCTCTCGCTCGCTTCATATGCTAAAGGCTGAAGGCAAGATACCATGGAATTCTGCAGCAGCAAGCATAGCAAGAAAAGCATCTACAGAGAAGCCATCGCTATGGCAACCAGGATATTGCATCGGCATATGCCATACGGAACAAAAGCTACACACCCGTATCGGCTACGTCATAGAGAATCCATTCTTTGGAATACTCGAAACCGAGCGCCACGACTTCATGAAGCGTACAATGATGCTTACCATAAAAGGTCGTAGATATAGCGGATATGGCAATATGCTCTTATTGAAAGAGCCCGATCGCTTACAGGTGTTCTGCCACCGCAATCATCCTGTTACACATGAGCCATACCATCTGACGCAAGACTTCAGGGAAGAAAAACAAGCTATACTCAATGCTGCATCCGATGGTGTTGTAATTATCACTCCTGGTATATCGCCTGGTGAAGCCGATATAATGTGGTCGGTACTCCAAAACGGAGGCTACGTGATAAACATACAGCAAGAGGAAATACCTATTAGCGACAAATGGCACCCAGAAAAAGAACGCCGTATATATTGTTCGCAAGGACAAATGCTTGTGCTCTCTGTCCACGACCTACCCCACCAGACTTTCTATGACTGCATGGGGCAAGAGATCCCGATGACCACCAGCTATGCTCGCTTTCATCTCCTCAACTTCGTTGCTGAGGAACTTTGCCAAGAAGGCATAGAGAATGAATGCGGACTATGTATTTGAAAATAATAAAGACAACAACAAGATAAATCACTCGATATATGAATATAAAGAATAAGATAATAACAAAAGAGTTGCTATATGCTGTCATGCTGCTTTTCATGATGGTATGGGCGAATAGTGCATTAGCAAAAAGTAATCCTAGTAGGGCAACATGGGATGTTATAAATGGAACATATACTGCACAGAAATTTGAAAAGGTTACTGCAAAACTACCAGCCTACGAGATGGCACCTGCTGATTATCCTCCTGTCTACAAGGAAAAATGTCTATATTCTACCGATTTCCAAGATTGGCCAAATGTTACATCAAGCGACACAGAGACGGAGATAAGCAAAAATAAGAACGGGCAAGGGCTCAAAACAATAGATGGTCAGCCACTTAGCTTCCATCTTAAGCAAACATCTGTTAAGAATGATGGACATAATAATAAAAAATCAACTTGGTATGATGATACAAATAGAGATTTCTCTGTCAGCGATGGCTGGATGATGGCAGAAAAGAAAGCTGCCCCATACGCCAGAATATCAGAAATTAAGAATGTTACAAAGATTGTTTATATTCAAACGTCTACAGGCAGCGATCGTGGTTGGGGATTGAAAGCTAAAAGCAAGGATGATACCGATTGGACAACAATATACGATACTTACATCAACAAAATTCCTGCTATAAATAATGTAAAAGGAAACTCTAATGGTCAGAGAGTAGAAATAACGCAAGACCTTAATGGCAATAAGCTGAACCTCAAAGATGTGCAGTTGATGTTCTATAGCCTCAACCCTGCACAAAACGCTTACATGGAGTCTCTTGAAATCTATGGCAATGTAGAAGTTAAAGAGAATGTTAATATCACATATTATGATACTGATGGCACAACAGAACTCGGCAATGAGACTGTTGATGCAAGCAAACCTTTGGCTTTCATGGAAGGTATAGAAAAAAAGGTTACTATTCCTGAAGGTTACAAATTTCGTGGTTGGTTTGATGGAACGGTAGAATCGTCAGAGAAGGTAGTGGAAGGCTCTGAGCTATCTATCGACCTCTATCTCTATGCAAAAGCTACACCAGAGGAAAAGGCTACCGATGGTAGCAACTACATCTATAACCTTACAAAAAGCAACTTCTATCAAGAGGACCACGAGCTGATAAATATTGATGGAGGTGCATGGCATGATGTAAAACATGGATGGAGCTTCAGCAAAGGTGGAACTATAACCCTAAGCGTGGCTAAGAAAGCACATATCGATATTACATTATGCAAAGAGAGTAAAGACGGTACCATTACCATCACCGATACAAGTGGAACTGAATGGGCAAGCTTCAACGCTAATGCAGCAGCAGATGGAGATGTAAAAGGAATAGACTATAAAGGCAACACACCAACCACGCTTACTATCAGCGTGCCTGCTGGTGCATATATACATGGCATAGACCTTAGCAACTACTTGCCGGTGTATGTAAGTTTCGATTGTTCAGACAAGAACATACAGGGAGTATGCCCAGAGAAAATACTTTGCGACCCTAAAACAGGCAAAGCCACTATGCCTAACCACATACAGCTGTCGCGAGACAGATTCACTTTCGTAGGCTGGACAGATGGTACTAATATTTATACTTCAGGCAGAGACTATGCTTTTGAGCAAGACGTAACCCTGAAGCCAAAAATGAGAAAAAACACTCTCGGGCTGTATGATACAAACAGCCCGATAGAGGTGGTATGGCCTTTCGATTACAGAAAGGCACACCCTATCAGCATCAGTAATAAATCTACCAATAAAGTATTGCCTTATACAAAGACAATAAAGGTAGAAGGCGAAGAACAAGACATCACATTGATGATGGATGCTTCGAATGGTAAAATTGACAATACCGACGACCGTATAAACCTATTAGGTAATGGAGCTGAGGGTGCACAGATAAACAATAGTACATTGTTCACAATACCTGCCGTCTACGGCATGACCATTACCATACATGCATCAGATAAGGTTGACGACACATCTAATAACAACGAAACCATCTTCGGTTCCGGTGCTACTGATGCGTGGATAGAAGTTAGCGATGATAATGGCTATACAGTACCTGAAGAGCTCGTAAAGATTACTGATAAAAAGACAATAACCTTCACCTATAAGGGTGATGCAGAAAAAGCTAAAATCAATATTCTAAGGTCAGGTTCAAATAACTCATGGGGTTTTTATAAGGACTTTACTGTGACTTATCCTGTATTGCCAAGTATAGACTTTGTAAAGACAATCTCTAACCAAGACCTTACAACATTCCCTAACGAAGACGTAGAGAATGCTGGTAATGTAAAGGCTGAATTAAAGAATCCTGAAGCCACCTTGCATACTAATATAGGAAAACGCTATAAGGAAGGTGATGTGGTTACGATTTCTGTTTCACCAAAGTATGGCTATAAGCTTACTGAATTTAAGGTAAATGGCGTTGTGAGCACAGCACGAACTATTGACCACACTATCGTTACTGGCAAAAACACCATCAGCGTAACTTATGAGCGTGAAAAGTTGTATAAGGTTTCTGTAAGTTCTGCAGATATCAAACTTGGTTCTTTCACCCTCACTAATTCAAACGACAACTTCTATACCGAGACTCGCAATAAAGATAATATCATAACAAACGCAGAATGCTGGTATACAGAAGGAACAGAGGTTACCGTGAATGGTGATGCCTCGATAAACTATATGCTCGACTATTGGTCGGATGGCACAAATAAGCTATCAGAAACCGACCCTTACATCTTTAAAATGGGAACCGAAAACCGCACCATCATTGCCAACTTCAAGCTTGGCTACATTGGTAATGTGGTATTCAAGCTTCCAGAAGGTATGGTGAATGGAGCATCTGATGATAACGATGGAACCTATAGCATTACTCCTGACGAGCTAAAGAACGTAAGATCGTTTGCCATACCATCAAACTATACTTTCTATAGAAGTAAAGATGCAGCAGGCAAAGGTTCTACAATGGCTTATTGGGTTATAGAGAATAGCAGTAGCGAGAATCAAAACCGCTACGAACCAGGACAGCTATACTCGTTTAGAAATCCTAACGAGACCCTCACCCTTGTGCCTGTATTCAAAGACAACCTTGCTACTGCCGATAACCGTCTCGACACCACTATAGTACGTTACGACTTTGGTCGCAACATACAAAATTATTATGACCCTAACATAAAGCAATATCGCAAGGTATGTGCGCAACATGTAAATATAAGCCACAACCAGAAACCTTATTGGACAGCACAGGCATATGTGAATGTGGTAGAGGAAGGTACAAACAAGTCGCACACACGCGATTTCGCTATACTATGTGATACTGGCACCGATGGCTATATCCGCAATACCGACCTTGACAGCTGGTGTGCTTTTGGTCCAGGCACCAAACTATTGGTACCTGCAGGTAATGGTACAAAGATTACTATGCTTACATATTCTAAGATAGTAACGACGAAGTTTGATGGCGTGGTACCTACACTCGATGTAGAACGCACAAACACAGAACGCAAGAAAGCAAATAGCGAAAAGATATTTGTGTATAGCTATACTACTAATAGCTCAAAAAACAACGTGGCTATTGAAATAGGTAATGACTATTCATACTACCAATGGTTGGAATTGGAACTACCAAAGGCAAACATGGTAAATCTGCACGCTACCGTTGATGATAATGTTCGTGGAAAGATTTCATCTATAGAATCTGCATCAGGAAAATATGAAACCGAAGAACTTGACGATGGAGGCTACGCTTTCCATAAGGGCGACCGCGTGAGAATGACCATTAAGCGTAAGTTTGGTTATGAACTCGACAAGATTGTAGACCCTGCAAAGAAAGATAAGAATGGCAATCCTCTTGCTGTACTTGAGATTATTGACGACAACACTGTAAAAATGGTAGGACTAAATGATGTTTCTACCACAAGTAGTGTTACCAAAAATCCAGATGGAACATGGGGCGTGGCTACAGGTGACAATAAGACTGTGTTTGTATTAACAAAAACAGAGCCTACCGAAGAAGAGGCAAAGAAAGGTGGACGTACAAGCTATACAATAGAGTTTGACATCACTACTCACCGCAATCTTGAGATATGCTTCAAGGAAAAGCCTACTTTCCACATCACCTACAACCCAGGACAGCTTGCCTCAGGTTCTGCTCCTGAAGCTGCATGGGTGGAGAAAGGCGATAGGTTTACAATACCAACAAACAAGACCCTTTACTATGAGGGAAATACCCTCGACCATTGGGTAGACGAGAATAATAATACCTTTACTATCGGCACAGAATATATTGCCGAGGGTAAAGACCGCCGTCTGTTCCCTGTATTCAAAGCCAATGCTTTCAACTTCTACGACCTTGACGCAGAGGCTAAAGCTACATGGTATCTAAACAAGAAAGAGGGTGCACCTACTATCAACTACGAAAAGACAAAAGGTATTCTCGTCACTCAGCTCAAGAATTCCAAGGGTGAGAGCATCGACATAAAGGTAGAACTTGACGCTACAAATGGCGGTAAGTTTAATAATACCGACTCTATAAGAACCGAGAGAATTCAGATTAACAGCAATTCTGTTATAGAGTTTCCTTCTACGCCAAACTGTGTAGTTACGTGGGTTGCATCAAGCGATTTCGAGAAGATAAAGATTGCTGATAATATAGTAAATACCGACGCAACAGATAAGCGACAAGTAGAAGCTGTATGCTCTGGTAAATCAGCATACGAGAAGATAGAGTTTATTGATGGTATCTATAGTAGATATTTCAGCATAACCTATAAGCCACAGGACACAACCACCAAGCCGACTATAGAATCGCTGACTTGTGGTGGCATCACCTACGATGCTGCAGAGATTAAAGATCAGATAGCCAAGAATAAGCACGTAACCTTCCACGTATCGCCATGGGAGCAAAACGATCAGATACCAGATGTTAGCGGTACTGCCACTAATGGAGGAAAGGTTGTAGCTACAAAAGCAACTATCGAGACCAAGGAGTGTGTGGCTACCGTTCGTTCCGCCAGCGATGTTATCACTGAGACTTATCCTATAGTATTCGAGTTTAATACACCAGAAGAAGGAAACAACCCTAAGGTTGAGAAGATTAATATCAATGGAGTAGATTATACACAGACCTCAAACGAAATCTTTGATGCTCCACAGAATGGTGCTATAAAGATTAAGTTTAGTCGCACAATGAAGGATGCAACTATTACCAGCACAGAAAACAACGTCACATGTACTGCAAAATCAGACAACGAGCTTGTTTTCAAATACTGGGATGCTCCTCAAGGTGGCACAGTGACGTTCAATATTACTCCAGAATCAAAGACGTTTACCGACATCTACACTAAGACATGCCAAGAGCCTATCACTATAAAGCTCCACATCATGGATGATGCCGAATACTACCATCACCACAAATTCGACTTTGTGGTAGGCAAAGATGGCAATATCGACGAGGCAATAAAGGCTGCCAATGGCGAAGCTGAAGGTAAACCATACAATAACAACAAAACCAATGGACACAGATACTATATCTTTGTGCCTGATGGCGAATATAAATTGACTGGTAATGGCACTATCAGCTTTACAGATGAAGAACCTGTAGATGAAACTGGTACAAAGCGCCCTGATATGAATGGTAAGAATAATGGGCAGACACATATCAGAAAGCCAAATATCTCTATCATCGGACAGAGCAAAGACAACACGATAATAAGAAACCACCCTATAGTAGAGGGTATCAGCTATACAGCAACCTTGTGTGTAGATAATAATAATACAGACTTCTATGCAGAAGACCTCACCCTCGAAAACGAGTTCAACTATTGGGGAACAATGGCTGGACATAGTTCAAGCTCTGGTGCCGGACGTGCCAATGTGTTCTTTGATCGTGGAAACAGAAGTATCTTGAAGAATGTGGCTCTAAAGAGCTATCAAGATACCTACTACTCAAACAACGCAAGCTCCGATTACCGCGGATATTTTGAGAATTGTGACTTCTATGGAGTGGAAGACTACATCTGTGGCAACGGAAATATCTGGTTTGAAAAGTGTAACCTTATACTCCGCGACCGTAAGAGCAACAATATAGTTGCACCAAGCACAGAGGTTGATCAAGAATGGGGATATGTATTTAACGAGTGTTCTATTAAACCTGAGTCAGACAATATGATAAGATTCACGGATAAGGATTGGACATTGGCACGTGCATGTAGTAAATCGCCAGCATGTACATATCTGAACACCAAGATGTATACCCAACCACAATCCTATGGATGGGGTCGAAGCATGGAATCAAATCTTATGCTCCGTTTCCACGAATATAAGAGTATTGATGGTGCCGACAACATGCTATCGCTTGTTACACGCTCGCTTGCAGCTTGTGTGCCAGCTGCAGGCTCTGACGACGTTATTCTCAGCGATGAACAAGCTTCTGGATATACTCTAAGAAACGTTGTTGGTGGAACCGACGGATTTGAGCCAAACGAACTATGTATGCAGATAGATGCAGCTTCGGGAGCTAAAGCCGACTATGATGAGAACCATGAAGTATGGAACGACGACATAGTGCTTGATGATGATATTCTTCAATGGAATAAACATACATCGGCTCTCTGCTATGTAGTCTTCAAACTCAACGAAGCAACAAATAAATGGGAATACATCACTAATACCACCGGCATCATCATCAACCTTGCAGACTATGGCACAGGCTATTATAGTGTGCGTGCAGCCAATCAGCGTGGCGGACTTGGAGCAGCAACCAAGGCTATTAGATATATATTGCAAGATCCATATAAGCTTGAAATAAAGAAGGTTGGCGACTACAAGGAAGAAGGCGTAGACTATGGATGGACAACAATCTGTCTGCCTTTCAATGCCAAGGTGCCTGAAGAAGTAAATGTATATGCTGCGACAGCTCATGGCAAGCAAACAGAAAACGACAAGGTGGAAGACTTCATTATGACGCTCACACCGGTAGAGATTATCGACAGTTTGAAGGGATATATTGTTTATGGCGCTGTTGGCGACCATTACTTCAAGTCTACATCACGTACTTGCGACAAGCCAACCATCCTTACTGGCAACCCTACAGATGCAGCTATCAGTTCTACTAATATCAACTGCTATGTACTTGCCTATAAGACATGGGGACTTGGTTTATACAAATATACAGGAGCCACCCTTGCAGCAAATCGTGGTTGGCTGCCACAAGATATGGTTAGCAAGAGCAACCAAGATGGTTTGGCATTGGGCAGACGTGGCATCAGCTTCGTTATCTCCGACCCTACTACAGGCTTAACCCACCCTGTATACACCATCCAGTCGCACAACGAGGCTTACTACAACCTTAATGGCCAGAGAATAAAAACACCTACTCAGCCTGGTATATACATACTGCGTGGCAAAGGTAAAATGATTAAATAATTATATTGCTATCGCCAAAAATAGATGATCATATACACAAAATACCAACAAAAAAATAAATAAGGCTCATAGACCAACGAAAAAGCTATTCCCCTAAGCAAAGGGGAATAGCAATGGTAGTACGAATGTCATCACAAGACCGATGATTATTTGTAGTGGTAATCCTACATATACATAGTCCATAAAGGTGTATCGTCCGGCTTTCATCACGAGAGCATTTGGCGGAGTAGAGAAAGGCGAAGCAAAACACATGCTGGCACCAAGGGTAACGGCAAACATAAATGAATATGGGCTTACTCCTATCTGCTGAGCTGCAGAAAATGCTATTGGTGCCATCAATACCGCTGTTGCCGTGTTGCTGATAAACATCGTCATGAGCGATGTGGTGAAATATATTCCTGCCAACAATGCGTATGGTCCGATAGCTCCAAGGCTACTAACCAAATTCTCTGACACTATCTGCGACACGCCTGTCTTCTCTAAGGCTGTGGACATAGGCATCATGGCAGCAATAAGCACAATGCTCTCCCAGTTTATAGTCTTGTATGCAGCATCCACATTACGGAAACATCCTGAGAACACCATCAACAAGCCTGCTATGGCTACGGCTACAACTGGCGAGATAGGAATAAAGTCGAACACCATGGCTACTATCATAAGTAACATTATGGCTGCAGCAACAGGCGCTTTATAGTCGAGCGAAACCTTCTCCATTTGCTTATCAGGCTTACCCAACACCACCCAGTTTTCGTTTTCCTGATTCATCTGCATAATCTTCTTCCATTTACCCTGCACAAGCAATGTATCGCCATTCTGCAATCTATGATCGCTTAGTTCTTCTTTGATGTAATTCTTATCGCGGCGTATGCCAAGCACCGTTACAGAATAGTCTTGACGCAAACGTGAATCGCGGATGCGAGTACCTATAAGTCGTGATGTTGGCAGCACAACTATCTCTGATATTCCAAGATCGTAGAAATCTAAGCCGTCTGTTTCCATCTTAGTGAGATGATATTCTTTGGCAAGCTTCTCCATAGCTTCTTTGTCGCCATAGAAATACAGGATATCTCCTTGAGTTATCACGGTATCTGCCCACGCCATATTCTGTCGGATATCCTTTCCTAACGCCTTCTTTGTTTCGTTGCGCACCTCAAGAATGGTCAGTCCATATTTATTCTGTAAGTCAAGATCGCGCACTCTCTTTCCTGCCAGTCCGTCTTTCTCGTTACCTACACCATATTTATATAGGTTATCGTGAAGCTGGTATTGCACCGCCAAGTCGTCAAGGCTCTTTCCTTGTGCACCTTCCTGACTCTTGTCTTTCTTCTTGATAAGCAGTAAGCTCATTGGCAATAGCACTATCAAGCCGAGGGCTATCACTATCAAACCAATAGGAAGAAACGAGAAGAAAGCTAATGGTGCAAAACCATTTTCTTCGAGAGTTTCGCTTATCACAAGGTTGGGCGGAGTACCAATCAACGTAAGCATACCACCAAGGCTACCAGCAAAGGCTATAGGCATCAGCAGTCGCGAAGAGCGTATGCCTGAACTCGCAGCCATACTCATCACTATAGGCATCATTATTGCCACAGTTCCGGTATTGCTCACAAAAGCTCCAATAAACGAGGTTGCCAACACTACAAAGATGAAAGCCCTTGTCTCGTTGCCTTTAGCCAATTGCGAAATGCTATTGCCTACTGTCTGTGCCAATCCTGTTTGCAGTATGGCTCCACCCACCACAAATAGTCCTACCATCATAATAACGATAGGCGATGAAAATCCGCTTAATGCTTCGTTGGTGGTTAGAATACCTGTAGCTGTAAGTACCATGAGGGCTGATAAGGCAACAATATCGCCTCGCACCCTACCCCATATAAACATGGCTATAGTTACAATTAAAACAATTATAGTTATGGTCATGATTAACAAAAAATAAGATTATAAAAAGTTTGTGACTCACAAATATACGAAAATATCACCAAACATAATGTTATCATACCATTATGCTCAATCATTTTTATACATCCTTAATATGTTTTATGATTTTCGGTTCATTCCTCCTTCTGCCTATAGTTCACTGGCGACATTCCCACTTGCTTTTTGAAGAATGTACCGAATGCTGAGGCATTCGGAAAATTAAGCATATCAGCAATCTCTTTAATACTTTTATCAGTAGTTGTGATAAGCGATATCGCCTTTTTTGTTATTGCCTTGAATACCAACTGCTGCACGCTACTCCCAGATACCGACTTCACTAACATAGTAAGATATTTTGGAGATAGACACAATTTGTCAGCATAAAACTTCACACCTCGCTCTTTGGTATAATATTGGTCAATAAGCTGTATGAGCTGCATATAAGTTTCAAGCTTACGGCTCGACGCATTATCACCATCTTTCGACAGCTCACGAAATATACTACATAACCTATAAGTCAGCGATAGCAACAACAACTTACGCTCATTGGCAGAAAAAACATTATCGTCGCTATTGCCTACCGCCAACAGCTCCGAATATTTCGTAAGCTCGTCCTCATGACCAGTATGCATCACCCAGCAAGCTCTGGGATACATAGTCTCCATAAACTTCATTCCCACCACAGTACTACCGAGAATGTCGCGTATGGAATCTACGCTATACAAAATAATCACAACAGCGCAATCGTTGCTATGCTGTGTGATAGAAAAATAAGCATCGCGCGATATAAATGCCGTTTCGCCCATGCTAACAGCATATTCTTCACCCTCGCAGCGAAAAGCAAACGTGCCTGATGTACACACAATAATGCCCACATCAGCAACATGAAAGTTATCAAAAAAAGCCCTCGGAAACGAGGTTATATTACCACACGAACAGCAGATGTCCTCATTATTGGCCATCTGCTGTTCGAGTAAATGTATATCATTATTGCCATTCTTCATTATTTCAGCCGTTTGATCTTGCGACAAAATTAACTAAAATAATCCAAACAGCAAAAATAAATCAATAAACAAAATAAGACTATTAATAATTCAAATACAACTCCTTAGTATCCTTCGAGATATCCCTCTTAGGCCATGGCACCACAAGCATCAAGCCTGCAAGGATGATGCAAGCATATATAGTCCAACCCGACATTTCTTTTATTGCCGAGAGCGTAGCTTGCACCTGCACTTTGCCCTTTGCAGACATTGCTGCCATATTTTGTGCCTCTGTCTCGCTCTTGCCCTGATATTGCATACCGCGAGTCGTTTGGTCGTAGGTGGTAGCAGTAACAATATTGGTACGATCATAGTCGTGGGCATATCGAGTGATATAATATTGCTGACGATATTGGAATACAGTCTGATATAGCGCAGAACCAATACCAGGAGCTATCACCATACGCACAGTAAGCATTATGCACACCCATGTAGACAGCAATTTATATGGCATACGCTGATTGGCATACACGGCAATAAGCGAATACAGCAACATCATTCCTGTAGCACGAATTATCACAGGCCATTTCATGCGCTCAAGCATACCATCTGTCTGCACCTCGAAATACATAAACAACGAAGCTGCGCCTATCAGTATAAAGCCCAAGGCAAAGAACCATTTAAAATGCACACCTTTGTTGTTGAGAATGAGTATTGTCACCAATCCTATAAAATATCCCACCAACACCCAGTTGCCAAGTGCTGCTATCTGAATTTGGTCGGTCTTCATGCCCACTCCAACAAAGATGTTTACCAACATCGAGCTTGAGTTGCATATCATCAAACCGATAAAGAGCAAGATACCACCTTGAATGCTTCGCGACTTAAATGCCTTGAGCATGAAGTATGGAGAACGACGAGTCTTTTCCAAATAAATAAACAGCAATGTAGACACCACGCATATCACCGTAGCCCAACATATTGATGGACTATCGTACCAGTCGTAGGTCTTGCCATAAACTGTCACATAAACAAACGAACAGCACATACAGCAAAACACCACCACATTGCCAAACTTAGAGAACGACAATGGCGAATGCTTCGTAGGATAAGGATTATATGGCATACACACCAGCGTGATAAGCAATGCCACAAGGATTGCACCAAGCATAGCATAGTAAACCATTTGCCAGTGGTAATTATAGGCAAACCATGCTGTTATCCATGTTCCTATCTGTCCTAAGAGCATGAAGAAGAAATATATGATAGGCTGGCTTGCTTTCTTCTCGGTGTCGAGAGCATCCCACCCTGCTTCGTCGGTAGGCTCATTGCCTGGTGATACGTTGCGTGTGGCTTCGATACCAAAACCATATTTTATTAGCGTAAAGAGATTGCACATTAGCAAGGTCTGTCTCACAAAGCCCATTATAAGACTGTTGAGAGCCAAGATAAAAAGGCTATCGGTGTTGGCACAGATATAGCTCTGCACTGCCAACAGAGAGAAACCCACCAGCGACATCAACTTCTGTCGACGTACACTCACCAACGAATAAAAGAATGGTGAGAATGCAGCCATACCTATCGACGTTACGAAGCTAATGAAGGCAATATGTTCCGACTGAATGCCAAGCCCACCCACCATCTCACTACTATTGACGGTGTAGGCACCGCTTACCGTCATGATAGGTATGAAAAGTATGACGAGAAAGGCAATACCAAGGGGCTTTGGCACCCAGTTATAAAACGGGAAATTCTTTGGCAAATGCTCTGGCACTGCCGTAAATACTTCAGCTTGTGTCATTATTTAAGTTGAGCCTTTACAACAACCATCATTCCGGCAGCCAACTTATTGTTGTCTTCCTTAGATATTCCTACAAACTCTATTCTCACAGGCACACGCTGCTGAATCTTCACAAAGTTGCCTGCTGAATTGTCGGTAGGCACAAGAGAATATTTCGAGCCTGTAGCACCTGAAATGGCAGTAATCTTGCCCTCGAACTCCTTACCCTCGAAAGCGTCTACTGTCATTATCACCTTTTGTCCAACATGTAGGTTCTCTACCTGAGTTTCCTTATAGTTGGCAATAACCCACTTCTGAGTATCTGGCATGATATAAGTGATGGTCTGACCAGCATTCACCAGCTGTCCCTCTTCCAAAGCACGGCGTCCCAACTTACCATCGCAAGGTGCTGTTACCACGCAGTACGACAAATTGAGTTTAGCCATCTCAAGCGCTGCTTGTGCACGCTCAATAGCAGCAGCAGTATTCTTCTTTCTTGTCTGCACCTCGTTTACTCCAGAGTATGCAGCCTTCTGCTGGCGGCGAGCAGCATCAAGTTTCTTCTTTGTTGCGTTATACTCTGTCTCTATCTGCTCAAGCTGAATAGGAGTAGCAGCATTGCGAGCCACAAGATTCTGATAGCGCTGACGGTCTTTCTCAAGTTTAGCCAATCTGATTTCAATCTCTGCTATCGAAGCTTCATAAACAGTAGCCGAAGTCTGAGTGGTCTGCAGCGATGCGTCTACCACGTTGGCTCCTGCCATAGCATCCTTAAGAGCAGCCTCGGCTTCCATCACACGAATGCGATATTCACGATCGTCGAGAACCAAGAGAGTATCGCCCTTCTTAACATCCTGATGCTCCTTGAAATATATCTTCTTGATATATCCCGATGCACGCATATTCACAGGCGATATATACTGCTCCACCTGAGCATCGTCGCTCTTCTCGTTCGACTTATAGTCCATAAATAAGCATACCACCTCTACTATTCCCCAAACCAGAATAGCAACACCAATAAGGCTCACCACAATTTGACGTATGCGCTGGCGCTTAAGTTGCTTAGCTGTTACCTCATGCGACGACTGGTTTGTCAGTTCGTCATTATTACTATTTATATTATTGTTGTTATTTGTTTCCATTGTTGTATATATATTATAATGTGCGAATTATTTTATCAGTTTCTCTAATTGTCCGGTAAGCTTTAATAGTGTGAGGTTCGACACCTGATAGTTGAAATGAGCTGTGAGATAATTGTTTTGCGCATCGCTCATGCTCATTTCGTCTTGCAACACCTCAGTCATCGATGCTATACCCTCGCGATATCTGTCGCTCGTAACCTTATAGACATCCTCTGCCAGCAGATAGTTGTCGCGTTGCTTGCTAAAGTTACGCTGATTGTTGGCAAGGTCGTTCACAGCATTAGCATATTGTGTTTGCATACCTTTCAGTGCATTCTCATACTGCAACTTAGCATTATCTACATCCACCTGCGCCTTTCTAATCTTAGAGCGCTTCTCGAAACCATCAAAGACAGGAATGCGCAACGAGATTCCAATGCCATTCGACTTATACCAATGATTTGACTCTCCAGAATGGAACCAATGTTCTATCTTGTCGGTGAAAGCCGAATATGTCCAGTTGCCAGTAAGTGCCAACGTAGGCAAATAGCCATCCTTAGCCAATTTCTTCTGCTGTTCAGCCAAAGTCTGCTGAGTGCGCAGCAACTGCAGTTCGTTAAGATTTTCGTTAAGTCCCGACAATGCAGCCATATCAATCTGCTCAATATTAGCCTTTTCTACAATAATATCCTTGTCGGCAGGATAGTCGATAACATACTTCAGCATATTATACTGCTGAGTGAGCATAGCCTTAGCATTATCATACTGCACGCTGAGGTTCTCAAGATTCACATTCACACGCTTCACATCCACTCCCAGTGCCATATCGTTGTCGTGGAAAGCCTGAGTGATGTCGCGCAATTCCTCCAATCGCTTGATGTTATCCTTGATTATGCCTATCTGTTCCTCGGTATTCTGAGCAAGATAATACATTTTACTAATCTGCACTATCAAGTCTTCCTTGGCTTTAGCATACGACAGGGTATTGAGCTGATCCAGCGTCTTCGAGATGCTCAATGCCGTTAGCGCTGTTTGGCTATATAGCGGCATCTGCAACTGTATGCTTGCCGAAGAGTTGTATTGCAGAGTCTTGGTAACATTATAAGGCTTGCCATATGCCGAGCCATCAGTAACAGAAACAGGAGGAGTAAAATTGTCGTTAAGTCCCGCACCTATATTAATCTGTGGCAACAGGCGCGAACGGTTTTCACTTACATTATGCTTACCTTTAAGCACATTACCCTCGTAAGTTTTCAAATTCAGATTTCGGTCAATGCCCATCTGTAGGCATTGCCCTAACGATAGCGTTTCTTGTGCCATAGAGTAGCTAGCAAGAAACGCTAAAGAAATTGTGAACAATATTTTTTTCATACCTATAATTATATTTCGGCTGCAAAGTTACTGACTATTCGCCATATAGGTATATTCATAAAATATCAGAAGTTGTTCATATTTTCCCTTTTATCATTTTAGCATTCAACATCAGCTAAAAAGATATAATCATCAGTACATTATCAAACTATAATAGGACGTAGACCTGTTTTTCACCCTACCTCCTTCAATATTTCACCCGACATATATCGATATTTCATCCAACATATATCGATGAAAAACCAAGCTGCATTCTATCTATGCTTACTATCAAATGTTGCTTTGATAGCTATCAAATGTATCTTTGCTTACTATCAAACGTATCTTTGACTGCTATCAAAGATAATTTCAAACATAAATATCAGGGCAGACGCATTAAATATTTTATTCGTTAACATCTGTGTTGTACAGTTATA
>OJMJ01000200.1_pt1 | contig 32131 bp, 3 predicted proteins | sample 1597181 | NCBI WGS metagenome assembly OJMJ01 (sample SAMEA2452126, study PRJEB22498) | human gut metagenome | biome: human feces; feature: human gut; material: feces | place: Australia | collected 2012
AAAATATACAAGATACGCCAATAGATCCAACTGTATCATCATCTATATTTAAATTGAAAATTTATACTAAAGGTGGAGTATTACAAAAAACATTAAATATTAAAGGTACTGATAATTTAAAAACTGTATTAAAGAAATTTGATGGATATAAGTATAATGTAGAAGATTATATAGAAGTATGGTCAAATAATCCTAAAAATATAGTAATTCATGGTGTAGATAGAGAGACAAAACCAAATGGAACAGTACAACAACCTTCATCTAATACACCAAATCAAGGCTCAACTGAAAATTTACCACAACCACCAAATGGAGGAGAGAGTTCAGGCGAAACTTCAGCAAATACTCCAAATGGAGGTGGAGATTCAGGACATAATGGACAAGAGTCTTCAGAGCAAAATACTAGAGAAGGTAATTTAACTCAAAGTGGTAGTTCAGGAGAATCAAGTAACCCAACTGAAAAACAAGACTCTAACAATTATGAAAACTATGAAAATGGAATTGACAATCCAGATTTTATGAAAAATGTAAGATTTAAATTACAAGATACTAAATTAGTTTATGTATATAATAGTGCACCTGAAATTAAAATAGATGACAAAGTTAATTTAGAATTTGATAGAAATCAAAATATAAGTAAAGAAGATTTAAAGAAAAAATTAATGGAAGGCATAACTGTTAGTGATGATCATGATGATAGTAAAGAATTATTAAAAAAGGTTGTAGTAGGGAATGTTGATTTAACTACTATAGGTGAAAAAGAAGTTGAATATAGAGTTATAGATAGTTGGGGAAGAAGTTCATTAGTAAAAAGAAAAGTAACTGTATATCCTTTAAATTCATTGGAATACAATTATATTACTCTTAGAAATAATGAAACATTTGACCCTATTTTAACTATTAGATTAAATGATGAAACTAATAATTTTGTAGTTGATAAAATTGACAGAAGTAAAATACCAAGTAGTTTAAAAAATGAAGATAAGGTATTTGAACTTAAACTTATAAGAAAAAAGAATGGAAATTCAAGTACTAAAACAAGTGAAGAAAATTCAGTTGGTAAAGATGAACAAGTAGTTGATACTATAACTTTAACTAAAGAAGATTTGATGAATGATGAAAAAATTAATGAAATTAATGAATTATCGTATCAATATTCTGACTATATTTCTTTATGGGTTTATGATTCAGAAGATGGTATATTTATTTCTGGTAAATCAGATGTAATATTAAATGGTTTCGAAGCTTCTAGAGGTCAAGAAGCTATGAAGAATACTAGATTTGAAATACAGAAAACTGGTTTAAAATCAATATATAATGAAGCTCCTAAAATAAATGGACTAGATAAAAAGTTATATGTATATAAAAATGATGATATAACTCAAAAAGTTGCAACAAGAGATCTTAAAGCGGAAGATGATAGTGGTGATATTAGTATTGATAGTATAGAAGTTACTGATGTTGACGGAAAAATAGTTAAGCCTGAAGAGAGTGGAAGTAATTCAAAAAGTAAGTTTAAATTTAAATTAAAATCTGAAAACAGTAATGAGAATAATTATATAGAAACTGATGAAATTGGAGAGTTTATATTAAAGTATAAAGTTACTGATGCTTGGGGAAGAAGTGCTACATATCAAAGAACTGTATCTGTAATATCAAGATCTGTATCAAATGATATCGAGTTTTATAATAAGGCTGGAAGTGAAAATTTATTTTCACTTAAGTATAATCCTATAACAAATACATTTGATGTAAGTAAAAAGAAAAATACTACACCTTCACAAGGAGAACAAGAGCCTGGTGAATCAGAAGCTCCATCTGAACAACCACCACAAGGAACAGATAGCTCAAATGGTGAGCAGATACAAGCTAAAACTGGTGATGTTGATCAGGGAAATGAAACAGAAGAAGTGCCACCTCAAAGTGATGGAGAGGGAAGTTCTTCAGATGGAAGTAGTACAGAGCCAGGAGAAAGTAATCCAGGGCAAGACTCAACTACACAAAATCCTGGTAATTCGCAAGATGGAGAACAATCAGGGGGAACTGTAGAAAGTAATAATCAACAAACAAAAAATGAAATTGTATTTAAATTAACTGTATTTAATGTTGAAGAACAAGAAGTTGGGAAGCTTGAATTGACAGAAGAAAAAGCAAAAGATATAGACGAACTAAAAAAAGAATTAGAAAAAATAACAATTTATGATGGTTATTATGTTGCATTATGGAGTAATACACCAAAAAGAATAAGAATTCAAGGCAAAGTTAAAGATAATAACAAATTAGGTGAGGAAGAAAATAAAGAGATTAATTATTCACAAGGAACAGAGGAAAAGGATTATATTGATAATGTAAGATTTCGTTTTACTGTAGATGGTATACATGCTATTTATAATAAAGCACCTAAAATAAATATTTTAAATACTGAAACACTTACGGCATATGCTGGTGATATTATTGATTATACAAAAAATATAGAAGTAAAAGATGATAGAGATAATCCAACAGGTAATCATGTTATTGATAATTCAAAGATAAAAATTACTATTGTTCCAAAAGAAGCTAATAGTGGAGGAACACAACCTGATGGAAATCCAGGTTCAAGTACTGAAATAGAAAGTAGTCCAGACCCAGGAAGTGGGGGTGCTTCTGGCTCAGAAAATACAGAGCAAAATACAGAAAATGAAGAAGCTCTTATAAATGATGAGCCTTCAAGTGGAAGTGGTGATTCAGGTGATGATAATGACCAAAATGAAAATGATAGCTCAAGTGAAGAAGATGATTTAAACAAAACAGAAGAAGAAAAGTTCTTAGAAGAACAAAAGAAGCATTTAAAAATAGGTAATAATAAAGTTAGATTAACAGTTGCAGATAGTTGGGGAAGATCGACAACAATTGAAAGAGATTTATTTATAAAAAATGGTATTGATAAAAATGAAATTATATTTAAGTCTGGGAGTGGCCAAGAGCCAATAAGAATTAAATTTAATCATGAGACTAGAAATTTAAATATTACTACTAAAAATGTAAAATTTAGTGATAGTTCAAATCCTGATTATGTAAAAATTGCGGTATATAGACCAAATGAAAATGGTGGTAGAGCAACTCCTATTGTTGAACAAATAAGAATTAATGCATCAGACATAGTTACAGGTACAACTTTACAAACTTTGAAGAATTATAAATTTGAATATGGAGATTATTTTGAAATTTATCATGGACATCCACAGTTGTTTTATATAACAGGTGGTATAAATGATCAAAGAGAAGATTATACTGATGGAGTTCAAAATCCTGAAAACTTATTAGATGTAAAATTTGTAATTACTGAAAGTGGATTAAAATCAATATATACTAATCCAGATGAAAATAATATAAGTGATAATAAAGTTGTATTTGGACCAGTTGCCCAAGAAAAATTTCCTTTCAAAATTCAAGTTGATTTTGAAAATAAGAAATTTAAAGTAATAGATGCAACAGGAACTTTTCTAAAGTTTGGTGATGACAGTATTGTTTATAAAATGGCTCTTATACGAAAAGATAGTAATGGAACTACTACAATATTGAGAGAGGATGAGTTTAGAGGTACTGATTTTGGTAAAAATTTCATGAGTGTTGAAAGAGAAGACAAGAATTTTAATAATCAAAATAAAAATTGGAATGGTCAAAGATTTGAATATAATGATTGTTTATATATATGGCATAAAGAACCAGCTAGATCTATTATAAAAGGCTATATAAAAAATGAAAGAGAAGATTATAGTAATGGTGTTGATGATCCAGATAATATGAATCATGTTGTATTTAGGTTAACTAGTGAAGGAGTAGAGTCTATATATAATAAGGCACCTGAAATAAAAGGTATAGAAGATATAGATGTATATCAAAATGAAGTATTTAATGTTGGTAAGGGAGTAACATATACTGATGATCATGATCCTAATAATTTAATAAAATCAGTTGCTCTTAAGCAAAATGGTACAACTACGGTAACAACTAATACTAGTTCTAATAGCAATAATAATATAAATTGGAAACTTGATACAAGTGAATTAGGTGAAAAAATACTAGTTTATACAGCAAGAGACCGTTGGGGAAAAACTACAACAATAGAAAGAAAAGTTACAGTAAGACCTAATTTATATAAAAATGTATTTAAAGTATATCCTCAAATTGGCAATGAACAAGCAGGCACTAAACCTGGAGAAAATGGAGATAGTAATAGTTCAATTGAAAGTGCTAATCCCGGAGTAACTACTCCACCAAATTCAAATTTAAAAAGTGGTAATACAGATGATTCTACTTTAAATTCAGGAAGTGAAAGTTCTGGAAACACAGGTTCAAGTAGTTCAAACTCAGGAGGTAATTCTTCAACACCAAATAAGCCTTGGCAATATGAAGAAAATGAAAATAGAAAACCTGCATTTGAAATAGGTTTTGATACTATTACTAATAAATATAAGGTATATAATCAAACAAATGAAAGATTATCTAATGATAAATTAGATGAAACTGCATTTGCAATTCAAATTAAAAGTAAAAATGGTACTGAAAAAAAGAAAATTATTTTAACTGGAAATGATAGAGGTACATCGCCTAAACTATCAGAACTTAATGATGTACAATATGCTGATGATGATATTATAAGAGTATATAGAAGTGATTTAAAAGGAATTGAAATTACTGGTACTGTAACAGGCAATATACCAAGTATTGAAGATATGAGTACTGAAGCTAATAAATTTGATTATATGAAAAATACTGGATTTAAAGTAAGTAATGCAGGATTACAAGCTATATATAATAAAGCACCTGTTATAAATGGAGTTAAAAAAGTTAGAACTGTTAGTAAAGGAAGTGTAGACTTATTAGCTGATATAAATGTAAGTGATGATATTGATGAGAATATATTAAAAAACTATATATATATTTATATAGATGATAAGCTAATTGGGACATCTGATAATAATAGTGATAATAATAGTCAATTATATAGTAATTATAACTTTAATAAAGTAGGAACTTATAAAGTAAAATATTTACTTTATGATAGCTGGCAAAGGGCAATTGAAATAGAAACTACTGTAAAAGTAGAATCTAAAACAAGAGAAAATGAAATAAAAGTTTATGGGCCTAATGATTTAAATTCAACAAGTAATCCAGAATTTAGAATTGTTTTTGATACTAAAAATAATAAAATTTTATTAAAAGGACCTAGTGAAGAGAGTATTGTAGATAAAGAAAATAGTGATGATGTTATTGAATCTGCAAATCAAGAAAATAATACTAATAATAATCAAAATAGTGAACAGCAAGATTCAAGTTTAGCTAGAACGAGTACAGAAAATTACTTTGAAATTGTTGTAAGAAATTCAAAAGGGGAAGAAAAAGTTAATATATCATTAAATGGTAATACTGAACATGATAAAGAGCAATTAAAGAATCTTCATGAGTTACAATTTGATAAATATGATACTATAAGTTTAAAAGCACAAAATCCTAATGCAGTTAAAATTACAGGAAATATTATTTCAGAAAATTCTAATGGAAATTCAAAAGTTGCTAATTCTTATGAAAATGGTTTTGGAACAACTGATAAGTATTCAAAGGTTAGATTTAAAATAACTGATGATGGGCTTAAAGAAATAGCTCAAAAGGAATTAACTATAAGTGGAGCAACTGACATAACTATAAAAAGAGGAGATACCTTAGATCTTTTAGAAGGTGTATCAGTAAATGTTAATGATGAAAATAATGATGATTATAAATTAACAGTAAAAGAAATAACATCTAATGGTAAAGCAGTAACTATAGCAGAAGATGAAAATGATACTGATGATTCAAGTCAAAATGGAGCAACAAATGAAGATAAAAATAAGTTTACTAAATTAAAAGAGGGAACTTATACTGTAAGATATACTGCAACAAATAGTTGGGGTGCTACTGCTACAGTTGATAGAGTAATAACTGTTAAACCTAGAACTGAATTAGAAGCTGTAAAGCTTACTGTAAAAGATTATCTAGGAGAAGATATACTTATAATAGGATTTGATTCCATAACAAGAAAACTTAGAGTAATAGACTACAAAAATAAAAGTATTGATTATTTAGATAACTCTCAGGTTTTTGAAATAAATGCTTTTGATAGTTTAGGAAAAACTTTAGGAACTATTGCTTTAAGAGGAGATCAAGAAATTGATAAATCTATAATAGATAGAATAAATGCATTCCCTTATGAAGAAGGTTATTCATTAAGTGTTTGGTCAAAAAAGTTAGAAAATAGAATAAATATAGACGGTACTATAAAGGTTGATAATAGTTCTAAAGAAGAAAGCAAAAAAATTAGATATAAAAGAAATCTTTCAGCAGAACAGAAAAAAGATAAAATGGAAAATGGTAGATTTGAAATTTTAAGTGATGGATTAAAATATATCTATAATAATGCACCTGAAATTAAAGGAAACACTGATGTAGCAATTCCATATTACAAAGGAAACCTATTAAAGGCTCCAGATACTTTAAAAGTAACTGATGACCATGATGGTGAAATAAGTACAACTGAAGTAACTGTAAATGATGATAATGTTGATTATGATAAATTAGGAGAGCAACCAATAACTTATGTTGTTGAAGATAGTTGGGGAAGACGTGCTACAAAACCAGGTAAAATTGAAATTAGATCTGCAATGGATAGTAATAGCATAAATATTTATCCAAAAGAAAATTCAACAACTGGTGGAACTGCATCAGAAAGTACACAAAAACCTAATCAAAATCCAGAAGATACTACACAAGGAGAGTCATCTCAAACTAAAACTACTGAAGTTGAAGTAGGTAGTGAGAGTACTGAAAATGGAAATATTAATCAAGCTCCAGAAACTGGAGGTTTAGTAACAGGAGGAACTCAGACCCCATCAGGAAATACAAATGGTAATGTGGAAACTGTACCAGGAAATAGTGAAGGAGAAAATACTAATACTCCAGGAGAAGGAAGTAATACTTCAGGTAGTGGTTCTAATGGAACTACAACTCCTGATAATGATAATTCAGCTGTTAAAAATAGTTCATTTTCTATAAAGTTCGTTAGAGATAATAAGCATAACAAAAATAGAATTCAAGTTGTTACTGGAATCAATGCTGAAAAGAAATTTGATTCTAATAATACTACTGGAACATTCTTAACAGTAAAGATTTATGATACTAATGGAAATGTATTAAAATCTGTGGATATTTTAGGAAGTGATACAGGAAAAACTGCAAAAATAAAAATAGAAAAGGCATTAAATAAAGTTGATTTAGATTCAACAGATTCTAAAAATGAAACAGAAGATGAAGAAACAGAACAACCACAAGCTAAAACTACTTCAGATATTGATGATAGGACAGAAAGTTCAACAAATTCAGCAAATGGAAGTTCTCAAAGTGGAAGTGATTCATCAAATAAAAATGACAAACAATTTGAATATTTTAATGGACAATATATTGCTATAGAAGGTGTAACTGAAGAAACAAAAAGCTCTGTAAAAATACAAGGAACTGTTGTTAATAAAGATAAGAATGTAACTTACGACACAGGTGTTAATGAACTTGATAAAATTCAAAATGTTAGATTTAAGTTTACAGATTTAGGATTAGAAGCAGTTTATAATAAAGCACCAATAATAAAAATAGATAAAGATATTAAGTTAGATGGTACTAAAAGAAATACTAATTCTAATGTAGAAGGAAATTCACCACAAGATACAAGAACTACTAATACAGAAGATTTTGATGGAATTAAAGGTGATGATTTTAATTATTTAAGAGGTGTTACAATTTCAGATGACCATGACACTTTAACTAAAGATAATGTAGAAGTTAAATGGAATAATAAGTTTGAAGGTGATACTAAAGATTATAATGATAATAAAGAAAGTGCCTTAACAGATAATCCTGATGGAGAATATACTCTAGCTGGGAATGGTATAAAAGTATATGGACAACAAAATGTTGGTGATAATGTATTATATTATAAAGTAACAGATTCTTGGGGAAGAGTTAGTTATGAAAAAAGAACAAATATAAAATTAAAAAATGGTGCATTTGAAGATAATATTAAATTTGGTAATGGTAATTATGGGGATGATAAATTAAGTTTAAAATTTAATAAAATTAATGCTGAAGAAAAAGTTCAATTACAATTAACTGCAAATGGAAATGATAATTACTTTGCATCAAGTGATGCTGATTTTGAGTATTATAAGATAGAGGTATGGGTACCTAATAATGATTCATCAGATAGTAGAACTCATGGATATAGGCGTTTAAATGAAAGTTTAACTTTTAAAGGTAATCAAACTCCACAACAAGTTAATAGTCAGATACAAAGGTTTAATCAACTAGAAGTTCCTTATGGAACAATACTAAAAATTTATTCTGGACATCCTCAACTTTTTTCAATTGAAGGGCCTGTTAGAGATAAATCAGAAGATTATTCGGATAAAGTTCAAAATCCAGAAAATCTTGTTAACACTGTATTTAAAATTACTGATTCAGGTTTAAAAGCAATTTATGTTGAACCAGAAACTGATAATTTAAATGAAAATGAAAATTTAATATCATTAGTAGCACCAGAAAAAATACCGCTTAAAATTAAAATTTCTCCAAATGGAAGCGGTGGAGGAAGAATATCTATTGCAGATAAAAATACAACATGGATTGATGCTAATGAACAAGGGAATGTATTTACAATGACATTAAAGAGGGAAAATGTAGAAATTAAAACTGTTAATATTAATGGAAAAGATTATGGTAATGATCAAAAAGTTGTAAGTCAGTTTGATAATTTTAATTATCAATTTGGAGATACATTAACTATTTATCATAAAACACCTAAAAAAGTTCTTATAAAAGGTAAAGTAGGAAATGCTAGAGAAGATTATTCTGATGGTGTAGATAATAGTTTAAATTTAACAGAAGCAGTATTTACATTAACAGAAAATGGTTTAGTAGCAACTTATAAATCTGCTCCTCAAATAATGGGAATGATTGATATTGAAGTAGAAAAAGGTAAAGATATAAATTATGAACAATTGAAGAAAAGTGTATCAGCTAAAGATAATATAGACGGAACTATTACCGATGATATAGAATTTTTAGATGAAGATACAATAATAGATACTAATACTGTTGGTATGTATGAATATAGATATAGAGTTACTAATAGTAATCATCGTACTACTACAAAATCAAGTACAATAATTGTTTATGATAAACCAACAATTGAAACAAATGATAAAGCAACAATAGAACTTAATTCTGTAACAAATGAGGAAATTAAAGATTACTTAAAAACAGCTGTAGTTGCAAGTGATGGTGATGATAAGCTTTATGGTAAAGAAACAAAAGTAGAAGTTAAGGATAATAATGTTAATCCTAATGAGGCAGGTACTTATGAAGCAACATATGTTGCTACTGATTTATATGGAAGATCGACAACAGAAACAAAACAAATACAAGTTGTTAGAACTATAAATGTAACAGTACCAACTAAGCTTCCATTCCAAGTTGTAACAAACTTAATGCCAAGTGGAGATTCAACTGTAGATGAAACTACTAATGGCTTTGTATCTGGAGTGTTAAAATTAAAAAATAACAATACAAGTCCAGTAAAAGTTAGCGTTGCATCATTTGCTAAGAAAGCTAATTCAGGAGAACTTGAAATTGTAGATCCAAAATCTTGTAATTGGGATAACATGACTGAAGAGGAATCTATGAAAAAGATGGCATTAGGACTTTATGTAAAAAATGGATCATTGACAGGATCAAATTATAAAGCTAAAGATAATCCATTATGGTTATCAACAAATAATCAGAATAGTGATGATACAGCTAATCCAGATTCTCCAGGAGATTCACAAGAACCAAGTTCAAGAACTGGAACAACTGAAGATACTAATGCAAATGAAGTTAATGTAATAAATAAAGAATTAGGAGTTCTACAAAGAAGAGAAACGAGAGATTCTGCTCCAGCAGAAGCTAGTATAGGTTTTACAAGCAAACATGGTAAAAACTTTATTGGTGGAAGTGTTACAGGAAAATTTGAATTAATATTTAAATTTGAATAATTAACTAAAAATTATGGAGTTGTAATTAAATTGAATTAAAAAATTCAATTTAATTCAACTTCATTTTTTTTGTCTAATTTTAAAACAAAATGAAGAAAATTAGTAACTTAGGGAAATAATAAGATTATAAATTTATATATTATGGAAAGGATAAGAATTTAATATATGAGAAAAAGATTAATTATTATTGTTTGTATAGTTATATTGTTTATAGAAAATTTACCTGAAGGCATAATTACATCAGCTATTGAAAAAAGCATTGTTGGTAAAAATGAAAAAATATGCAGTAATTATAATAATAAAATAATAAATAATTATGATGAAAATATTAAAGGAGAAAGCTCAGAAATAAGTATTCAAAATAATGAAGAAGAATTAGGGCTTGATAAAGTTAAATTTAGTGCATATATTAATAAAACTAATGATTTATTATTTTCTATTGGGTTTAACATATTAGAAAAGAAATTTACTGTAGAAAATCAATTGGATAAAAATATATCAGAAGAAACTCCAGAAGAAGTAATGTATAAAATAAGGCTTTATGATAAGGAGGGAAAGGAAAAGCTTGCAATTGAGCTTAATGGTAGTGATACTGGAAATTCTAAAAAATTGGAACCATTAAAAAATTTAAGTTATGAAATTGGTGATTTTGTTCAAATAATACCTGTAAATAAAAAGGATGTATTAAAGATTACTGGTAATATACAAGGTGATATAACTAAAGAAAAAGAGGATTATTTAGATGGCATTGATAATTATGATTATATTGAAAATGTAAGATTTGAAATAGCTGATGACCATCTAAATTCAATATATAATGAAGCTCCAGTTATAAGTGGTCTTAATGATATTATAGATTCTGAAAATCCTAATAATGATATATTTACAGGAATATCAGTAAAGGATGACCATGATGGAATTATTGATAATTCTAAGCTTGAAGTTGAAGTAATTAAGCTTCAAGATGGCATATTAGAAGTTAGGTATATTGCTATAGATAGTTGGGGAAGAAAAACTATTGGGTCAAGAAGGATATTTCCTAAAAGTATTTCAAAGTTAATAGATGAACCTGAAAATCAGGAAGAACAAATTATTAATGATAAAGAATTACCTACCCCTAATAATGTAAATATAGAAAATGCTTCTGATCAATTAACACAAAATGAAATTATAGTAGAAGGAACTCCTTATTATGATACTGAAGTTAGAAGATTTAGATTAAGGTTTGATACTATAGCAAATCAAATTCAAATAATGGATGAAGATGGAAGGCAAATGAGTAATTCTATAAATGGAGAGTATTTTAAATTTGTGTTATATGATAAAGATATGAATATAAAATCATCAGTTACGTTGTTAGGTACTGATAAGAGTGATACTGATAAATTAAATGATATAAGAAATTATCTTTTTGAAGAGGGAGATTATGTGGGAATATGGCATGCAGAATCTCAAGATAAGCTTAAAATAAATGGAGACATAAGGGTTTTAAGTAAAAATTCATCTGGTGATTTAGTAATTACTAATGAAGTTAAGCATTATAATGAAGGTGTACCACAAGAGGATATTTCAACTCGTAGATTTAGAATTAAAAATAGTGGATTGGAGGAGGTAATTAATGAAGCTCCACAAATAGCACCTTTAGCACCTGTTGAAATAATAAGAGGAAGCACAGATTTTGAGCCATTAAATTATATAAAAAATGGAAAAATAACTGATGATTTTGATGAATTTACAGAGGATAATTTAGATTCAAAAGTTGTTTCAATAACTTATAGCCCTTTTGATACTTCTAAGGTAGGAGAGCAAATTATAGTTTATACTGTTACTGATAGTTGGGGAAAGTCTAATACTGCTGAAATGAGGTTAATAGTTAAATCAACAAATCCTCTTGATGAAAAATTTATAGAATTTAAAAATGGTGATGAAAGTTTATTTAAAATAAAGTTTGATTCTGTAAAAAATCAATTTTTAGTTGATGATTTGGATAATGTAAAAGATGAAGCTATAGATTTATCTGTATCATCATCTATATTTAAATTAAGGATATATACAAATGATGGTGTATTGCAAAAGACTTTAAATATTAAGGGAACTGATAATTTAAGGTCTATGTTAAAAAGATTTGATGGTTATCAATATGCTATAGGTGATTGTATAGAGTTATGGTCAAATAATCCTAAAAATATAGTTATCAGTGGTGTGGACAAAAATTCATCAAGTGAAGAGGAAGGGGAAAATGGTGAAGATTATAGTGATGGAATTGATAATTCAGATTTTATGAAAAATGTAAGATTTGAAATAGGGGAAAGTACATTAACTTATATTTATAATGAAGCCCCAAGGTTTATAATAAATTCTTCTATTAATTTAGAAGTTAATAGAAATGGAAGTTTAAGTAGAGAGGAATTAATGGAAGGTTTAAGAGTGGAAGATGACCATGATGGAAATACTTTAAATGAAAAGGTTGTAATTGGCGATTTTGATACTAATACAATTGGAGAAAAAGAAATTGAATATAGTGTTGTGGATAGCTGGGGTAGAAGTTCTATGATAAAAAGAAAGATAACTGTTTATCCATATAGTCCTTTAGAATATAATTATATAACAATTAAAAATGATGAAACTGATGAAGTTATATTAACTATTAGATTTGATGATGAAAATAAACGCTTTGTAGTAGATAAAATTGATAAAAGTAAAGTTCCAAGTAGGTTAAAGGAAAATGATAAGATATTTGAGTTTAAGCTTATTAAGGATAATAAAGCTGAAGGCTCTAAAATTAATGGAAATAATAGTGAAAGTGAAGAGGAAGTTATTATAAGTTTAACTAATTCTGATTTATTAAATAATGAAGTAGTTAATAAGATTAATAATTTATCATATAAAGGCTTTAGATATATTTCTTTATGGTGTTATGATTCAAAAGATGGAATATTTATATCAGGTAAATCAGATATTATTTTAAATGGATTTGAAAATGAAGAAAAGATGGAAAATACAAGATTTGAAATTAAATCTGAAGGGTTACAAGTTATATATAATGAAGCACCTGTAATTATAGGATTAAATAAAATTTTATATGTATATAAAAATGATGATATAACTCAAGAAGTTGCAACTAATGGGATTGAAGTAAAAGATGATACAAATGAAATAAGTCTTAGCAGTATAGAAATTACTGATGTAGATGGACGTAAACTTAAAGGAGAAGATGAAAGTAAAGCTAAAGAAAAATTTAAGTTTAAAATTTTTAATAAAAGTAGTGATGGTTATGTAGAAACTGATGAAATTAGGGATTTTATTTTAAATTATAAGGTTACTGACGCATGGGGAAGAAGTGCTACTTATCAAAGGAACGTATCTGTAATATCAAAATCTGCATCAAATGATATTGAATTTTATAGTGCAGACGGCAATAATAAGTTGTTTTCTATTAATTATAATCCAATATCAAATATATTTGATGTAAAAGGTAGTATGGTTAATGAAGAGAATTTTGAAGAACAACAAAATGAAATTGTATTTAAGTTAACTGTATTTAATGTTGATGAAGAAAAGGTTGGTGAAATTCAATTAACAGAAGCAGAATCAAGGAATGTGGAAGAAATTGAAAAAAGGTTAGAAGATATTACTGTTTATGATGGATATTATTTTAGTTTATGGAGCAGTAATTTAGTTAGGTTAAGAATAAATGGATATATGACAGGAAATAATGAATTGGGTGAAGCTGGAGATGGAGAGCAGGATTATTCTCAAACTATAACTAGTAATGATTATATTGATAATGTTAGATTTAATTTAACAGAAGATGGAATACATGTTATTTATAATAAGCCACCTAAAATAAGGTTTTTAAGTAATGATATTCTTACTGTATATGCAGGTGATCCTATTAATTATACAGAAAATATACAAGTTGTTGATGATAGGGATAATCCAGAAAATAATCATATTATTGATAATAATAAAATAAAGGTTAGTTTTATAGATAGCAATGAGGGTGATGGCTCCACAGTTCAGGGAGATAATCTTGAAAATAATGAACAGGATAATGGAAGGTTAAGTAACGGTAATGTTGAGGAAAAAACAGAAGAAGAGAAGTTTGTAGAGGAGGAGAAGAAGCATTTAAGGATAGGAAATAACACAGTTAGATTAACAGTTCAAGATAGCTGGGGAAGAGAAAGTAGCGTTGAAAGAAGTTTAATAATAAAAAATGGTGTTGATAAAAATACTATTATATTTAATGGTGAAAATGGAGAGATAATAAAAATTGGTTTTAATCATGAAAATAATAAATTAAATGTAATTACTTATAATAAGTCTTTTGGTAATGGGGGAGTTAGTGGTTATGTAAAAATTGCAGTATATAGACCAAATGAAAATGGTGTTGGGGCAACTGCTATTGTTCCACAAATAAGCATTGATGTATCACAAAGAGTTACAGATAGTACTTTACAAACTTTAAAGGATTATACATTTAAATATGGAGATTATTTTGAAATTTATCATGGACATCCAAATAGATTTTCTATAATAGGTAATGTAACTGATGAAAGAGAGAATTATACTGATGGTGTACAAAATCCAGAAAACTTACTTAATGTAAAATTTGAGATTACAAAAAGTGGATTAAAATCAATATATACTAATCCAGATGAAAATAATATAACAAATAATAAAGTTGTATTTGGTCCAGTTGCACCAGAAAAGTTTCCATTTAAAATTCAAATTGATTTTGAACAAAAAATGTTTAAAGTAGTTGATGTAACAGAAACAATGGTTTTATCAGATAGAAATGAAGTAGTTTATAAAATGGTTCTTATAGGAAGTGATGGACATATTAAAAAAAGAACAGAGTTTAATGGGCGTGAGGAAGGTTCAACATATATGTCCACTACTAATTCTAATAATGGAGAAAACGATAGGAATTGGAATAATGTTCCTTTTGAGTATAATGATTGTTTATATTTATGGCATATAGAACCAGCTAGGTCAATTATAAAAGGTAAAATAAAAAATGCAAGGGAAGATTATAGTGATGGTGTTAATGATATTGATAATATGAATAATGTTGTGTTTAGATTAACTCCTGATGGATTAGAATCTATATATAATGAAGGCCCTAAGATACATGGAGCTGAAGATAAGGATGTTTATCAAGGTGAAGAATTTGTTAGTGGTGAGGGTGTAACTTATACTGATGATTTTGATAATGGTCATTTAAGAACAAGTATTTCAGGTGATATTGTTAATACAAATCAATTGGGACCTTATACAGTAACTTATACTGCAACTGACCGTTGGGATAAAACTACAAGAGTAAATAGAAAAATTACAGTAAGACCTAATTTATATAAAAATATATTTAAAATATTTTCAGAAGTTAATAATATGCAAGAAGGTAATGAAGCTATAAGTCAAAATGAAAGTATTAATTTAGAAGGTGATAATATTTTAAATATAATTAATTCAGAAAATGTTAATAGAAAATTAGCTTTTGAAATTGGATTTGATACAGTTAAAAATACATATAAGGTATTTAATCAAAGTAATGAAAAGTTGTCTGTAAATAATTTAAGTGATGTTGCATTTACTATTGAAATTAAAGATTCAGAGGGAAATGAAAAAGCTAATATTACTTTAAATGGTAATGATAGAGGTACTTCTCCTAAATTAATAGAGCTTAATAAGTTGCAATATGCTGATGGGGATATTATAAGAGTATATAGAAGTAATTTATCTTGCATTGAAATTACTGGAACTATATTTGGTGATAAGCCAAGAGAAAATGACAATATGGATGATGATAATAAGTTAGATTATATGAAAAATACTGGATTTAAAGTAAGTAATGATGGATTAATAGCTAAGTATAATAAGGCGCCCAATATTGAAGGAGTTAGAAAGAACAGAACTATTAGCAAAGGTGTTATAGATTTATTAGCAGATATAAATGTAAGTGATGAAATAGATGAAAATATTTCTAAAGAATTTGTATTTGTATATGTAAATGATAATATTGTAACACATTTAAATGAAAATCCTAATATATGTAATTATGATTTTAACAAATTAGGAACTTATAAAGTGGAATATAAACTTTATGATACTTGGGGAAGGGCAACTCTTAAAGAAGCTAGCATAAATGTGGAATCAAAGGTAAGAGAAAATGAAATAGAAGTTTATGGGATAGATGAAAACTTATCATTTAAAATTATTTTTGATACTAATGAAAATAAGTTTGTATTAAGAGGAAGTGATATATTACAAAATGAAACAAGTGATGTTTATAAGTTAAGTGAAAATAATTATTTTGAGATGGTTTTAAGAGATTTAAGGGGAAATGAAAAAATTAAAGTGATTTTAAATGGTGATAATGAGCATGATGAATTACAGTTAGCAAGTTTAAATAATGTATCGTTTAGTAAGTATGACACTATAAGTTTAAAAGGAGAAACATCTACAACTGTAAGAATTATAGGTGGTGTTATAATTGAATCTAATGATGAAAGTAATATATATAGTGAAAAGTATTTAAATGGATTTGGAGATATTCAAAATTATTCTAATGTTAGATTTAAGATAACAGATGATGGTCTTAAGGAAATGACACCAAAACCTTTAAGTGTAACTGGTGTAGATAATTTAACTATAAAAAGGGGGGATACTTTAAATCTTTTAAGTGGCATTACTGTAAACGTTAATGATGATAATAATGAGGATTATACAATTAGTATAGATGAAGTAGTAACTGAAGTTAGTGATGTGAATTTTAGTGATGAAGTAATTGAAAATGGAACAGAAAATCAAGATAAGACACAATTTAAAAAGTTAAGGGAAGGGGTTTATATTGTAAAATATATTATTTCAAATAGCTGGGGAACTAAAGAAGTTATTAATAGGACAATAACAGTTTTACCTAGAAATAATTTGGAAAATATAAAGCTTAATGTAAGAGATGATAATAGAAATAATATACTTATAATAAGTTTTGATTCAATACAAAAAAAACTTAGAGTATTAGATTATAAGCTTAATACTAGTATTAATTTTATTGATAAAAATCAAGTGTTTGAAATAAATGCTTATGATACTGTGGGAAAGAACTTGGGAACTATTGCATTAAGGGGAAATCAACTGATTGATAATTCTATAATAAGTAAAATTAATAATTTTTCTTATGAAGAAGGTTATGCTTTGAGTATATGGGCTAAGGAGCCAAGGGAAACTTTAGAGTTGCAAGGTGAAATAATAAATAGTGAGCAAAATAAACTTGAGGGTTTATCAAGTAAGGATAAAATGGAAAATGGAAGATTTGAGATTTTATCTAATGGATTAAAGTATGTTTATAATGAAGCACCTAAGATAATAGGTGGAGATGATCCTATTCCATATTATAAGGGAAGTTTATTACTTGTTCCAAGTGATATAGAAGTTACTGATGATCATGATAAAATAAGTAGAAATGAAGTAACTATAAATGATGATGAAGTTGATTATGATACATTAGGAATACAAAATATAACATATATTGCTGAAGATTCTTGGGGTAGAAGTGCTACAAAGCCAGGAAGTATTGAAATTAGATCTGCCATGGATAGTAATATAATAAATATTTATTCTATTGATGGAATAGAAGGAGTTTCTATAAGCTTTGCTAGAGATAATATAAATAATCAAAATAAAATTATGGTTAATATTAATGAAGCATTAAATACTACTTTTAATCCAAATAGATTAAGTGATATTTTTGCAACTATAAAAATTTATGATTTTAATGGTAATGAATTAAAATCTGTAGAGATTTTGGGTAACGATAATGCAACTACTATAAAAGAAAAGTTATATAATGAGGAAAGTGGAATACAAAATTTTATATATGAAGATGGGCAGTATATTGCTATAGAAAATGTAACTGAATTAAATAAAATGTGTATAAAGATATTAGGAACTGTTGTAAATAAAGAAATTGATTATTTTAATGGAGTTACTAATATTGATAAAATAAAAAATGTTAGGTTTAAGTTTACTGATTTAGGATTAGAAGCAGTATATAATAATGCACCAGTAATACAAATAGATGAAAAAGTTAAATTAAATGGTATTATTGTTGAAAATAGAAATGAAGAAGTATTTGATGGGATTAAAGGAGATGATTTTAATTATTTAAGGGGAGTAAAGATTTTTGATGACCATGATATTTTAACTAAGAGTAATGTAAAAGTTATTTGGAATCCATCTAATAATGCTGAAGAAATTAATTTAAATAAATCTGTAGGTAAAGAAGATGAAATTGAAAAAGTTAAAGATGAAGTAATTGTAGAAGGTGAGCAAAGGGTAGGAAGAAATGTTTTACATTATATAGTAACAGATTCTTGGGGAAGAAGTAATACTGCTGAAAGAATAGTAAATTTGAAAAATGGTATCTTTGAAGATAAAATTAAATTTGGATTAAATGATAGATTGAATTTAAGTTTTATTAAAGATACTAGTGATGAAAATAGTGTTAAATTAAATTTTACAGTTAACAATAGTTTGGAATATTTTGCATCTAGTAATTCTAATTTTAAATATTATGGAATAAAGGTATATGAACCTAGAGATGGAACAACAGCAAGTAGTTCCAGTGATTATACTCTTACTCAAAACTTAGAGTTAATGGGAAGTGCTAGACCAAGTATTCAAGTTTTAGGAGCACTTCAAAATATGAAGATTCCGTATAATACAATAATTGAAATTTATGCAGGACATCCACAATATTTTTCTATTAATGGACCAGTTAGAAATGCTGCTGAAGATTACTCTGATTTTGTTCAAAATCCAGAAAATATTGTAAATACTGTGTTTAAAATTACTGATTCTGGATTAAGGGCAATTTATGTGGAGCCAGAGGTTGATAAATTAAATGTAAATGAAAATTTAATAGAATTAGTAGCACCAGAAAAAATACCTATTAAGATTAAAATTACTCCAAATGGAAATAATGGTGGTAGTATTGCTGTAGTTGATAAAAATACAACTTTACTTGATAGTACAGTATCAACTACTGTATTTACAATGGAGTTAAAAAGTGAACAAGGAAATAGGAAACGATTAATTAGCTTAAATGGAAATCAAAATGGAAATGATGCTAGTGTTTTAAATCAATTTAATGACTTTAATTATGTATATGGTGACACGTTAACTATGACTCATAGAACACCTAAAAAATTGCTTATAAAGGGTAATATAGAAGGAGCAAGAGAAAATTATTATGATGGTGTAGATAATAGTTTGAACTTACTTGAAGCTGTTTTTAAATTAACACCAAATGGCTTAGAAGCAATTTATAAATCAGCACCTAGAATAATGGGAGTAATGGATAAAAAAGTATTAAAGGGTACAGAAATAAATTATGAAGAACTAAAAAGAAGTGTAACAGCAGATGATAGTATTGATGGACCACTTACTAACCAAATAGAATTTGATTATTCGGATGTAAATGTTAATGTTGTTGGTTTATATGAAGCTATATATACAGTTACTAATAGTAATAGTCGTACTGCTAGAAAGTCAAGTACAATAATTGTATATGATATGCCCAAAATTGAATCAACTAATAAGACGATAATAGAATTAGATTCAATAGATAATAAATCAGAAGCTATTAATGAATATTTAAAGAAAGCTGTAAGGGCAACTGATGAAGATGATTCTCTTTATGAAAGAGAAACTATATTAGAACTTTTAAGCAATGATGTTAATCCTAGCATTGAAGGTAATTATAAAGCAAGGTATAGGGCAACTGATTTATATGGAAATTCAACAGAAAAGGAAATAAATATACAGGTTGTTAGAACTATAAATGTAACTGTACCTACTAAACTTCCATTTCAAATAGTAACAAACTTAATACCAAATGAAGATGGAAGTCAAGGGAATGATCAATTTGTATCTGGAGTGCTAAAAATAAAGAATAATAATACTAGTCCAGTAAGAGTTAAAGTTGAATCATTTGCTAAAAAAGTTAATTCTGGTGAACTTGAAATTGTAGGACCAAATTCTTGTGATTGGGATAACATGAATGAACAAGATTCCATGACAAAAATGGCATTGGGTATTTATATAAAGGATAAATCTTTAACTCAGTCAAATTATAATGAACCAAGCAATCCTTTATGGTTATCAACAAACAAACAAAATAGTAATACAGATAATCCAGATTTTCCAGAAGACTCAGAAGAGCCAAGTTTAAGAACTGGAACAATTGAAGAGTTTATTGGAGATAATGTTAATGTTAATGTGATAAACAAAGAGTTAGGTGTATTACCAGCTAAAGAAACTGGAAGTGATACACCAAAAGAAGCTAGTATAGGCTTTACAAGCAAACATGGTAAAAATTTTATTGGTGGAAGTGTTACAGGAAAATTTGAATTAATATTTAAATTTGAATAATTAACTAAAAATTATGGAGTTGTAATTAAATTGAATTAAAAAATTCAATTTAATTCAACTTCATTTTTTTTGTCTAATTTTAAAACAAAATGAAGAAAATTAGTAACTTAGGGAAATAATAAGATTATAAATTTATATATTATGGAAAGGATAAGAATTTAATATATGAGAAAAAGATTAATTATTATTGTTTGTATAGTTATATTGTTTATAGAAAATTTACCTGAAGGCATAATTACATCAGCTATTGAAAAAAGCATTGTTGGTAAAAATGAAAAAATATGCAGTAATTATAATAATAAAATAATAAATAATTATGATGAAAATATTAAAGGAGAAAGCTCAGAAATAAGTATTCAAAATAATGAAGAAGAATTAGGGCTTGATAAAGTTAAATTTAGTGCATATATTAATAAAACTAATGATTTATTATTTTCTATTGGGTTTAACATATTAGAAAAGAAATTTACTGTAGAAAATCAATTGGATAAAAATATATCAGAAGAAACTCCAGAAGAAGTAATGTATAAAATAAGGCTTTATGATAAGGAGGGAAAGGAAAAGCTTGCAATTGAGCTTAATGGTAGTGATACTGGAAATTCTAAAAAATTGGAACCATTAAAAAATTTAAGTTATGAAATTGGTGATTTTGTTCAAATAATACCTGTAAATAAAAAGGATGTATTAAAGATTACTGGTAATATACAAGGTGATATAACTAAAGAAAAAGAGGATTATTTAGATGGCATTGATAATTATGATTATATTGAAAATGTAAGATTTGAAATAGCTGATGACCATCTAAATTCAATATATAATGAAGCTCCAGTTATAAGTGGTCTTAATGATATTATAGATTCTGAAAATCCTAATAATGATATATTTACAGGAATATCAGTAAAGGATGACCATGATGGAATTATTGATAATTCTAAGCTTGAAGTTGAAGTAATTAAGCTTCAAGATGGCATATTAGAAGTTAGGTATATTGCTATAGATAGTTGGGGAAGAAAAACTATTGGGTCAAGAAGGATATTTCCTAAAAGTATTTCAAAGTTAATAGATGAACCTGAAAATCAGGAAGAACAAATTATTAATGATAAAGAATTACCTACCCCTAATAATGTAAATATAGAAAATGCTTCTGATCAATTAACACAAAATGAAATTATAGTAGAAGGAACTCCTTATTATGATACTGAAGTTAGAAGATTTAGATTAAGGTTTGATACTATAGCAAATCAAATTCAAATAATGGATGAAGATGGAAGGCAAATGAGTAATTCTATAAATGGAGAGTATTTTAAATTTGTGTTATATGATAAAGATATGAATATAAAATCATCAGTTACGTTGTTAGGTACTGATAAGAGTGATACTGATAAATTAAATGATATAAGAAATTATCTTTTTGAAGAGGGAGATTATGTGGGAATATGGCATGCAGAATCTCAAGATAAGCTTAAAATAAATGGAGACATAAGGGTTTTAAGTAAAAATTCATCTGGTGATTTAGTAATTACTAATGAAGTTAAGCATTATAATGAAGGTGTACCACAAGAGGATATTTCAACTCGTAGATTTAGAATTAAAAATAGTGGATTGGAGGAGGTAATTAATGAAGCTCCACAAATAGCACCTTTAGCACCTGTTGAAATAATAAGAGGAAGCACAGATTTTGAGCCATTAAATTATATAAAAAATGGAAAAATAACTGATGATTTTGATGAATTTACAGAGGATAATTTAGATTCAAAAGTTGTTTCAATAACTTATAGCCCTTTTGATACTTCTAAGGTAGGAGAGCAAATTATAGTTTATACTGTTACTGATAGTTGGGGAAAGTCTAATACTGCTGAAATGAGGTTAATAGTTAAATCAACAAATCCTCTTGATGAAAAATTTATAGAATTTAAAAATGGTGATGAAAGTTTATTTAAAATAAAGTTTGATTCTGTAAAAAATCAATTTTTAGTTGATGATTTGGATAATGTAAAAGATGAAGCTATAGATTTATCTGTATCATCATCTATATTTAAATTAAGGATATATACAAATGATGGTGTATTGCAAAAGACTTTAAATATTAAGGGAACTGATAATTTAAGGTCTATGTTAAAAAGATTTGATGGTTATCAATATGCTATAGGTGATTGTATAGAGTTATGGTCAAATAATCCTAAAAATATAGTTATCAGTGGTGTGGACAAAAATTCATCAAGTGAAGAGGAAGGGGAAAATGGTGAAGATTATAGTGATGGAATTGATAATTCAGATTTTATGAAAAATGTAAGATTTGAAATAGGGGAAAGTACATTAACTTATATTTATAATGAAGCCCCAAGGTTTATAATAAATTCTTCTATTAATTTAGAAGTTAATAGAAATGGAAGTTTAAGTAGAGAGGAATTAATGGAAGGTTTAAGAGTGGAAGATGACCATGATGGAAATACTTTAAATGAAAAGGTTGTAATTGGCGATTTTGATACTAATACAATTGGAGAAAAAGAAATTGAATATAGTGTTGTGGATAGCTGGGGTAGAAGTTCTATGATAAAAAGAAAGATAACTGTTTATCCATATAGTCCTTTAGAATATAATTATATAACAATTAAAAATGATGAAACTGATGAAGTTATATTAACTATTAGATTTGATGATGAAAATAAACGCTTTGTAGTAGATAAAATTGATAAAAGTAAAGTTCCAAGTAGGTTAAAGGAAAATGATAAGATATTTGAGTTTAAGCTTATTAAGGATAATAAAGCTGAAGGCTCTAAAATTAATGGAAATAATAGTGAAAGTGAAGAGGAAGTTATTATAAGTTTAACTAATTCTGATTTATTAAATAATGAAGTAGTTAATAAGATTAATAATTTATCATATAAAGGCTTTAGATATATTTCTTTATGGTGTTATGATTCAAAAGATGGAATATTTATATCAGGTAAATCAGATATTATTTTAAATGGATTTGAAAATGAAGAAAAGATGGAAAATACAAGATTTGAAATTAAATCTGAAGGGTTACAAGTTATATATAATGAAGCACCTGTAATTATAGGATTAAATAAAATTTTATATGTATATAAAAATGATGATATAACTCAAGAAGTTGCAACTAATGGGATTGAAGTAAAAGATGATACAAATGAAATAAGTCTTAGCAGTATAGAAATTACTGATGTAGATGGACGTAAACTTAAAGGAGAAGATGAAAGTAAAGCTAAAGAAAAATTTAAGTTTAAAATTTTTAATAAAAGTAGTGATGGTTATGTAGAAACTGATGAAATTAGGGATTTTATTTTAAATTATAAGGTTACTGACGCATGGGGAAGAAGTGCTACTTATCAAAGGAACGTATCTGTAATATCAAAATCTGCATCAAATGATATTGAATTTTATAGTGCAGACGGCAATAATAAGTTGTTTTCTATTAATTATAATCCAATATCAAATATATTTGATGTAAAAGGTAGTATGGTTAATGAAGAGAATTTTGAAGAACAACAAAATGAAATTGTATTTAAGTTAACTGTATTTAATGTTGATGAAGAAAAGGTTGGTGAAATTCAATTAACAGAAGCAGAATCAAGGAATGTGGAAGAAATTGAAAAAAGGTTAGAAGATATTACTGTTTATGATGGATATTATTTTAGTTTATGGAGCAGTAATTTAGTTAGGTTAAGAATAAATGGATATATGACAGGAAATAATGAATTGGGTGAAGCTGGAGATGGAGAGCAGGATTATTCTCAAACTATAACTAGTAATGATTATATTGATAATGTTAGATTTAATTTAACAGAAGATGGAATACATGTTATTTATAATAAGCCACCTAAAATAAGGTTTTTAAGTAATGATATTCTTACTGTATATGCAGGTGATCCTATTAATTATACAGAAAATATACAAGTTGTTGATGATAGGGATAATCCAGAAAATAATCATATTATTGATAATAATAAAATAAAGGTTAGTTTTATAGATAGCAATGAGGGTGATGGCTCCACAGTTCAGGGAGATAATCTTGAAAATAATGAACAGGATAATGGAAGGTTAAGTAACGGTAATGTTGAGGAAAAAACAGAAGAAGAGAAGTTTGTAGAGGAGGAGAAGAAGCATTTAAGGATAGGAAATAACACAGTTAGATTAACAGTTCAAGATAGCTGGGGAAGAGAAAGTAGCGTTGAAAGAAGTTTAATAATAAAAAATGGTGTTGATAAAAATACTATTATATTTAATGGTGAAAATGGAGAGATAATAAAAATTGGTTTTAATCATGAAAATAATAAATTAAATGTAATTACTTATAATAAGTCTTTTGGTAATGGGGGAGTTAGTGGTTATGTAAAAATTGCAGTATATAGACCAAATGAAAATGGTGTTGGGGCAACTGCTATTGTTCCACAAATAAGCATTGATGTATCACAAAGAGTTACAGATAGTACTTTACAAACTTTAAAGGATTATACATTTAAATATGGAGATTATTTTGAAATTTATCATGGACATCCAAATAGATTTTCTATAATAGGTAATGTAACTGATGAAAGAGAGAATTATACTGATGGTGTACAAAATCCAGAAAACTTACTTAATGTAAAATTTGAGATTACAAAAAGTGGATTAAAATCAATATATACTAATCCAGATGAAAATAATATAACAAATAATAAAGTTGTATTTGGTCCAGTTGCACCAGAAAAGTTTCCATTTAAAATTCAAATTGATTTTGAACAAAAAATGTTTAAAGTAGTTGATGTAACAGAAACAATGGTTTTATCAGATAGAAATGAAGTAGTTTATAAAATGGTTCTTATAGGAAGTGATGGACATATTAAAAAAAGAACAGAGTTTAATGGGCGTGAGGAAGGTTCAACATATATGTCCACTACTAATTCTAATAATGGAGAAAACGATAGGAATTGGAATAATGTTCCTTTTGAGTATAATGATTGTTTATATTTATGGCATATAGAACCAGCTAGGTCAATTATAAAAGGTAAAATAAAAAATGCAAGGGAAGATTATAGTGATGGTGTTAATGATATTGATAATATGAATAATGTTGTGTTTAGATTAACTCCTGATGGATTAGAATCTATATATAATGAAGGCCCTAAGATACATGGAGCTGAAGATAAGGATGTTTATCAAGGTGAAGAATTTGTTAGTGGTGAGGGTGTAACTTATACTGATGATTTTGATAATGGTCATTTAAGAACAAGTATTTCAGGTGATATTGTTAATACAAATCAATTGGGACCTTATACAGTAACTTATACTGCAACTGACCGTTGGGATAAAACTACAAGAGTAAATAGAAAAATTACAGTAAGACCTAATTTATATAAAAATATATTTAAAATATTTTCAGAAGTTAATAATATGCAAGAAGGTAATGAAGCTATAAGTCAAAATGAAAGTATTAATTTAGAAGGTGATAATATTTTAAATATAATTAATTCAGAAAATGTTAATAGAAAATTAGCTTTTGAAATTGGATTTGATACAGTTAAAAATACATATAAGGTATTTAATCAAAGTAATGAAAAGTTGTCTGTAAATAATTTAAGTGATGTTGCATTTACTATTGAAATTAAAGATTCAGAGGGAAATGAAAAAGCTAATATTACTTTAAATGGTAATGATAGAGGTACTTCTCCTAAATTAATAGAGCTTAATAAGTTGCAATATGCTGATGGGGATATTATAAGAGTATATAGAAGTAATTTATCTTGCATTGAAATTACTGGAACTATATTTGGTGATAAGCCAAGAGAAAATGACAATATGGATGATGATAATAAGTTAGATTATATGAAAAATACTGGATTTAAAGTAAGTAATGATGGATTAATAGCTAAGTATAATAAGGCGCCCAATATTGAAGGAGTTAGAAAGAACAGAACTATTAGCAAAGGTGTTATAGATTTATTAGCAGATATAAATGTAAGTGATGAAATAGATGAAAATATTTCTAAAGAATTTGTATTTGTATATGTAAATGATAATATTGTAACACATTTAAATGAAAATCCTAATATATGTAATTATGATTTTAACAAATTAGGAACTTATAAAGTGGAATATAAACTTTATGATACTTGGGGAAGGGCAACTCTTAAAGAAGCTAGCATAAATGTGGAATCAAAGGTAAGAGAAAATGAAATAGAAGTTTATGGGATAGATGAAAACTTATCATTTAAAATTATTTTTGATACTAATGAAAATAAGTTTGTATTAAGAGGAAGTGATATATTACAAAATGAAACAAGTGATGTTTATAAGTTAAGTGAAAATAATTATTTTGAGATGGTTTTAAGAGATTTAAGGGGAAATGAAAAAATTAAAGTGATTTTAAATGGTGATAATGAGCATGATGAATTACAGTTAGCAAGTTTAAATAATGTATCGTTTAGTAAGTATGACACTATAAGTTTAAAAGGAGAAACATCTACAACTGTAAGAATTATAGGTGGTGTTATAATTGAATCTAATGATGAAAGTAATATATATAGTGAAAAGTATTTAAATGGATTTGGAGATATTCAAAATTATTCTAATGTTAGATTTAAGATAACAGATGATGGTCTTAAGGAAATGACACCAAAACCTTTAAGTGTAACTGGTGTAGATAATTTAACTATAAAAAGGGGGGATACTTTAAATCTTTTAAGTGGCATTACTGTAAACGTTAATGATGATAATAATGAGGATTATACAATTAGTATAGATGAAGTAGTAACTGAAGTTAGTGATGTGAATTTTAGTGATGAAGTAATTGAAAATGGAACAGAAAATCAAGATAAGACACAATTTAAAAAGTTAAGGGAAGGGGTTTATATTGTAAAATATATTATTTCAAATAGCTGGGGAACTAAAGAAGTTATTAATAGGACAATAACAGTTTTACCTAGAAATAATTTGGAAAATATAAAGCTTAATGTAAGAGATGATAATAGAAATAATATACTTATAATAAGTTTTGATTCAATACAAAAAAAACTTAGAGTATTAGATTATAAGCTTAATACTAGTATTAATTTTATTGATAAAAATCAAGTGTTTGAAATAAATGCTTATGATACTGTGGGAAAGAACTTGGGAACTATTGCATTAAGGGGAAATCAACTGATTGATAATTCTATAATAAGTAAAATTAATAATTTTTCTTATGAAGAAGGTTATGCTTTGAGTATATGGGCTAAGGAGCCAAGGGAAACTTTAGAGTTGCAAGGTGAAATAATAAATAGTGAGCAAAATAAACTTGAGGGTTTATCAAGTAAGGATAAAATGGAAAATGGAAGATTTGAGATTTTATCTAATGGATTAAAGTATGTTTATAATGAAGCACCTAAGATAATAGGTGGAGATGATCCTATTCCATATTATAAGGGAAGTTTATTACTTGTTCCAAGTGATATAGAAGTTACTGATGATCATGATAAAATAAGTAGAAATGAAGTAACTATAAATGATGATGAAGTTGATTATGATACATTAGGAATACAAAATATAACATATATTGCTGAAGATTCTTGGGGTAGAAGTGCTACAAAGCCAGGAAGTATTGAAATTAGATCTGCCATGGATAGTAATATAATAAATATTTATTCTATTGATGGAATAGAAGGAGTTTCTATAAGCTTTGCTAGAGATAATATAAATAATCAAAATAAAATTATGGTTAATATTAATGAAGCATTAAATACTACTTTTAATCCAAATAGATTAAGTGATATTTTTGCAACTATAAAAATTTATGATTTTAATGGTAATGAATTAAAATCTGTAGAGATTTTGGGTAACGATAATGCAACTACTATAAAAGAAAAGTTATATAATGAGGAAAGTGGAATACAAAATTTTATATATGAAGATGGGCAGTATATTGCTATAGAAAATGTAACTGAATTAAATAAAATGTGTATAAAGATATTAGGAACTGTTGTAAATAAAGAAATTGATTATTTTAATGGAGTTACTAATATTGATAAAATAAAAAATGTTAGGTTTAAGTTTACTGATTTAGGATTAGAAGCAGTATATAATAATGCACCAGTAATACAAATAGATGAAAAAGTTAAATTAAATGGTATTATTGTTGAAAATAGAAATGAAGAAGTATTTGATGGGATTAAAGGAGATGATTTTAATTATTTAAGGGGAGTAAAGATTTTTGATGACCATGATATTTTAACTAAGAGTAATGTAAAAGTTATTTGGAATCCATCTAATAATGCTGAAGAAATTAATTTAAATAAATCTGTAGGTAAAGAAGATGAAATTGAAAAAGTTAAAGATGAAGTAATTGTAGAAGGTGAGCAAAGGGTAGGAAGAAATGTTTTACATTATATAGTAACAGATTCTTGGGGAAGAAGTAATACTGCTGAAAGAATAGTAAATTTGAAAAATGGTATCTTTGAAGATAAAATTAAATTTAATATTAATGAAGTTGTACAAATTGCCCTTAAAATTAAAGATGAAATTAATAATAGAAAAGAAAGTTTGGATAAAGAAATAATTGAAAAAGTAATAAAAAAAATTATTTCTAATCACAATACATGTGTTCTTTGTACTTCTTATGAAAATTATCCAAGGGCTACACCTATTGAGTATATTTATTATAATGATACATTATATTTTATATCAGAAGGTGGAGTTAAATTTGCTAATATATTAAGAAATAATAATGTTAGTATAGGAATTTTTGATAATTATAAGAACATGAAAAAGATTGGAGGATTACAAATTAGTGGTATAGTAAATATCATAGATTATTTAAGCGAAGAATATTTTCAAATAATGAAATTAAGAAATATTAGTATTAACACAATTAAAAAATTAGATATAATATTAGAGATAGATTTATTTTGCTAAATCTTTGAAAATAATATTGTTAAAGGTAGTTAAAATACTACCTTTTATTTAATTTATTTGGTATTATAATAGTTATATTAAAGTTTGTATATTTATTTAATATTTTAGCTAATATATCAGTTCCACCCGTAGATGCATTTATTGAAAATGCTATTGCAAGACCTGTTCCTATTATTAAAGTACCACATAAAACTGCTAAAGCTAAATTAGTTGTTAATGCATCACTATGCATTACTTTTTCCATAAAGTCCATTACAAATGATAATGCAAAACTTGCGTATATAGTTTTTGCACCAAAGTCGCTACCAATTAATAAAAACGCTATTGCAAATAATATTAAATTACCTAAAAATACTAGAGTTCCTATTGATAGTGCTGGTACATAATGATTTATAACTAATGATAAACCACTTAACCCGCCTCCTGCTATATCGTTAGGTGAGTAAAAATATTGAAGCCCAAAAGCAACTAATATTACACCAACTGTCACTATAAAATACTCTTTTATAGCTTTTGCTATGTCATATTTCTTCATAACTATATTCTCCCTTTTTGTTGTCTAAATTTATATAATTTAATGCATACAATATATGATAACAAATTAAATTGTTTTTTCATAGTTATATTTTTTTGTAGAACTTACAAAATTTAAAAACCCCTTGATTTTGTTTGAAAATCAAGGGGTTTCACAATAAAGTTAATTTATATTAATCAAATTATATTAAATTTTCTTTAGCATATGCTAATCTCTTTAAGCAAACATCTTTACCTAGGATAACCATAGTTTTCGCTAAATCTCCACCATGCATTTGTCCTGTAAGAGGTATTCTAGTTCCCATGTATAGGTTTTTACCTTTTATTTTGTATTCTTTTTGGATAGATTTTAATATAGCTTGTACTGTTTCTTCAGTTAAAACATCTACTTCTGATATTTTTTCTTCTAAAGCATTAACTAAAGTAGGTATGTGTTCCATTTTTAAGAATTCTGCACCTTCTTCAGTTTCAACTTCTACTTTATCTCCAAAGAATATTGATATATGGTCAGTTATTTCTTTTACAAAGTGTAATTTTTCTTTTAATAAAGATACTATTGATTTTAAGAAGTCGTATTTTTCTTCAGCTTCTTCAGCAGTTACATATCCAGCTTCAACGATGAATGGTATAGCTAATTTAGTTAAAACATCATCATCTCCATCTTTCATGTAGTGTTGGTTGACCCAGTTTAATTTTTCTGTGTCAAATACTCCACCACTTTTTGAAACTCTTTCTATAGAGAATGCTTGTTCTAATTCTTCCATAGAGAATATTTCTTTATTTTCTTCTGGAGACCAACCAACTAATGCAACATAGTTAACTAATCCTTCTGGTAAGTATCCTTTTTTCTTGAAGTCTTCTACTGCAACGTCACCATGTCTCTTACTTAATTTTTTCTTTTCTTTATTAAGTATGTTTGGTAAGTGAACGAATTTTGGAGCTTCCCATCCGAATGCTTCGTATAAGTAAACGTGTTTTGGAGTTGAAGAAACCCATTCTTCTCCTCTTATTACGTGAGTTATTTTCATTAAATGGTCGTCAACTACAACTGCAAAGTGGTAAGTTGGGAATCCATCAGTTTTTATTAATACTTGATCATCTAAGTCATTAGTATTAAATTCTGTTTCTCCTCTAACTAAGTCATTGAACTTTATAACGTGATTTTCTGGTAATCTTAATCTTATTACATATGGTTCTCCTGCTGCTATTTTAGCTTCTATTTCTTCTTTAGATAAATCTCTACAGTGACCATCATATCTTGGAGTTTCACCAGCTTCTTTTTGCTTTTCTCTTACTTCATCTAATCTTTCTTTTGTACAGAAGCAATAGTAAGCTTTTCCATTATCTAATAATTCTTGTATATATTTTTTGTATATATCTAATCTTTCAGATTTTATGTAAGGACCGTTCTCACCTTTTTGAACTATATTACCATTTTCATCTAGCATAACACCTTCAGTGTGGTTAACACCAGCCCATTTCATAGCTTGAAGCATGTTTTCTATTGCACCTTCAACTAATCTTGTTTGGTCTGTATCTTCTACTCTTAATAAATACTCTCCACCCATTCTCTTTGCAAATAAGTAGTTATATAAAGCAGTTCTTAAACTACCTATATGTACAAATCCAGTTGGACTCGGAGCAAATCTTACTTTTACACTCATGTCTTTACCTCCTATAAATATCTATATGTATCTATAATATCAAAATAAGCCTTTATTGTAATGTTATTTTATCCAAATAATATAAAAAATACAATTTATATGTTATCCAGATAATCTGTTGATAACTCACTTTTTATGAAAATTAAAATAGTATATATATCCACATTTTAACTTAAAATGTTAATAAGTTCGTGGATTATATATACTATTTAGTTATTTTGTAATTATCCTAACTTTATGTTATTTTTTACAAATTCAGCTTCAACTCTTGATTTTATCTCATCTAAAGATATTACTTCTTTTTCTTCAGACTTTCTTAATTTGAATTCTACTTTTCCGTCTACTATATCTTTACCAACAGTAATTCTCATTGGTATACCTAATAAATCAGAGTCTTTAAATTTGAATCCAGCTCTTTCATTTCTGTCGTCTAATAATACTTCTACACCCATATCTTGTAATTCGTTGTATATATTTTCAGCAGCTTCCATGTGTTCTTCTTTC
>OJMJ01000201.1_pt1 | contig 32003 bp, 29 predicted proteins | sample 1597181 | NCBI WGS metagenome assembly OJMJ01 (sample SAMEA2452126, study PRJEB22498) | human gut metagenome | biome: human feces; feature: human gut; material: feces | place: Australia | collected 2012
GGTCAATGAGCAATACTTTACCACCATTTTTTACAAATTCGCCTGCAAAATCTGCAATACCTCGTCCTTGGAAGTAGAAATTGTTCATGTTGACATACAGACATTTTCTGTCGTCCTTGCCAAATTTCTCCTTCGCATACTGAAGCAAAAAGGAAGTTTTGCCTACGCCACGTGTTCCCTTGATACCAATCAAGCGTGCATTCCAGTCAATCTCATCCATTAATGAACGGCGAACTGGGACATCATTGTGCTCAACAAGGTAAGCGTGTGTACGGTAAAATGCTTCCATAGAAGGTTTTGTTTCTTCGTCTAAAGTATGTTTTTTACTATTTTGCATGTCTTTATAGATGCTTTTACTGTTAGTTCTGCACCATTTCAAAAGATTTTGCCTTTAATCTTTGCAAAGATAATACTAATTTTGATATTTGCAAAGTGTAGATTACAAAAAGTTTAATTTTTTAGTTTTTTTGCACTTTTAAATGTGTTAGATATTGCATTTGATGAAAATTGCCGTAACTTTGCATGTATGAAATTACATATTTTCAATCCAGAACACGATACCGCCTTGGCTGCTAACAAGGCGCCATTCACACCTCCACATGCTGCTCGTCAGCTTCATCACGACTTAGGCTTTATATCTGCCGTTTGGGCAGATGAAGGAGATTTTGTTGTTGTCGACGACAAAGAATCTGCTAAGGAGTCGTTGAAGCGAATAGGGTATGAAAGTCTAAAGTGCATACTCGTCGAACCTCAAGATATTGCAAAACTAAATGCTGAGCCGCTTGATGAAATCTGTGTATGGGGATGGGATAAAGCTATAAAGCGTAGACTCTCAGACTTAGGATTGGTATGTGATAATTTTATGCCAACAGCCGAGCTGTTGAATCAATGGAGTATATATAGTGGTAGAGCTTGGGCTGCAGAAAATATTCTGATGCCATTAACGAATGCTGATTCTAATTTTGTTGGTTCATCAAGCGTTGCTACCTCCGTTGATGAAGCGCTTAATCCTTGTGGCTTGGAAGAGTGGGTGCTTAAGTCGCCATGGAGTTGTAGCGGACGTGGCGTACGCTATGTTACTCGCAATACTATAACATCACAATTGCAAGGTTGGGTTGCTAATACCATAAAGCAGCAGGGGTATATTATGGTAGAACCACTTTATACTAAGATTATAGACCTTGCTGCAGAATTCTATAGCGATGGAAAGGGTAGGGTGCGCTTACTTGGTTTGTCATTGTTTGAAACCAAGAATGGTGCTTATACAGGTAATATCGTCGCGCCAGAGGCTCGCAAACGTGAGGTTGTTTCAAAATATATTTCTCTTAATATTTTGGACAGAGCAATCGCTGATATTGTAAGCCTTACAAGCTCACAGTTTGATGGTACTTACAAGGGGCATTTCGGTATTGACATGATGGTTGTTGCCGATAAAGATAGAGGTTTCTCTTTGCATCCGTGTGTAGAGCTAAATCTTCGTCGCACCATGGGTTATGTAGCATTATGCTTAAACACAGCCGACGATATTCCTACAAAAGTTATGCGAATATCTATGGATAAAAAATATCGCCTCCGCATCACAGAGAGCGAAGACGATATTTGGAAATAATGTCTTTTGTTATTAAATAATGTCGTACGACCACATTAAGAATGCAAAAGTCATAACTACTAAAACGATTAATACATAGAATGTAATCTTACCCGTCAGTTCCCAACGACGTTTTTCGTTTTTCATCTGTCTTCTGAACTTGTCAGCTCCATCTTCGTGATGATGATGGTGATGATGATGGCGTTCGGGGGAGGTGTTACTGCTGTGTTGTCTGAGTTGAGTATCGTTCATAATCTATATATTTAAAATAATCATAGCATATTTTCTTAGAATCTGAAATCTACTTCTACATCTACCATGTTGTAGTTGTGGTCAGTCTTCAAAGAACGATCGTTGATGCGAGCAAACTCTGCACTAATTTGGAAGTTGCGGTGGAACTCATAGTCGGCACCAAATTCATATTGTGTGCGAGCCTTGCTCCAATCGGCAGTTGGTCTGTATAGGTCGTAGCGAGCCTTTACGTGAAGCTTCTTTTTGATGATTGGCGCAATAGCTAAAGCGTAGAAACCGTCTGCCTTATTGCCAAGCGAAGAAAGATTGCAATCCGTTGAATTAGCGTCGTTAGTGTTTACAAGCGACTTTGCAAAAGCCTCGCCGGTAGAGTGGATATACTCAGAGCGGAATGTCCAGTCGTTAACTACATACTCGCCACTAATAGCATATCTGTGTTGGTTAAGACTTCTTATACCTGTCTTTTCGGTTCCATCCTCTGCGGTCCATTTGCCATCGCGAGCGTAAGAGCCTTCCCATCCGAATACACCAATGCGCATTCCCTTTACAGGCATCACCCATACGCCACCGATAATATCCTTGCGCTGGTCAACATCCTTTACGTTGATGCCCTGACCATTGTATACTCCTACCTGATAGTGGAGAAGTTCACGACCAGCAGCATTCTTTACAATATCGCCTTGGAATTGTACACCAATATCGCGACCATTGCTTGCGTGACCACCTGCACGGTCTGAGAAACCTGCCAATTTTGATACGTTCTGTGAGTAGCTCATGAAGCCCTGGTCTACAGGGTGCATAGGGTTTTCAAAAGTGAAAGCACGCTTAAATTGACCTACCTTTACTCTGAAAGCCTTGTATTTTTGCCATTCAGCAAACAAGTCTACAACTCTTGGCGAGCTACCCAAAGTAGATGTGTTACCATTGAATTGTATCTGCGCTTTCCAATAGAAGTCCTGTACAACTCTTCCTTCAAGCGAAAGACGCAACATTCTAAGGTTGAAAGAGTTAGACTCTTTGCCTTCTTGGTTGCTTGCTTGGTATTGTACCATTCCGTAACCAGATAGCTTTACATTGTTTATCCATGCAGGAATAGCGTCTTGAGCTATACTGCAAGCAGCAGACATTAATAAAAATGCTGAAACAAATATTTTCTTCATGTTTAAATTGGTAATTATATTTCTTTGCAAATTTAATAATAAATTATGATATAGGAAAAGAAAAATCTTAAAATCCTTTATGATAATAAAAGTTTTTTATACTTTTGTAGGTGCTAATATAAAATAAGAACGTATACATATTATATATAGATGAAAAAACTAACTTCTCCTTGGGCGTGGATTCCAACCCTCTATTTTGCAGAGGGAATACCGTACGTTGCTGTGATGACCATTTCTGTGATTTTGTATAAGCAGATGGGACTTGGCAATGCTGACATAACATTTTATACTTCTTGGCTATATTTGCCATGGGTAATAAAACCGTTGTGGAGTCCACTCGTAGACCTCGTAAAGACTAAAAGGTGGTGGATACTCATAATGCAACTACTCATAGGAGCTGCATTAGGAGGCGTTGCCTTCACCATTCCTACCAATTTTTGGCTTCAAGGAACATTGTTCTTCTTTTGGATAATGGCATTCTCGAGCGCTACTCATGATATAGCTGCTGATGGTTATTATATGATAGCTCTTGATGAGCATGAACAATCGTTGTTTGTAGGTATTCGTAGCACCTTCTATCGCTTGGCAACAATTATTGGCTCTGGCGTTCTCGTTATGATTGCCGGTGCTTTGCAAGAACGATTTGGACAGTCTATTCCGCTGTCGTGGAGTCTGATGTTTTATGGTGCCTGTGCTCTGTTTGTTGCTCTTTGGCTTTGGCATAGTGCTGTGTTGCCAAGGGTTAAAGAAGGTGCAACTACAGCCGTTCCTGTAGGTGAAAAACAATGCTTGGAACCCGAAGCAGAGCAGAAGAGCATGTTGGGACTAATTGTAGATTTCTTCACTAAATTCCCTGTGAAAGAAACCGTCATAGGTATTTTGTTTATGTTGCTTTATCGTATGCCAGAAGGATTGTTGGCAAAAGTTTCAGCCTTGTTTCTTGTTGACAATACTGCCGTTGGAGGTTTGGGACTTACCGCCGAGCAATATGGTTTGGTGCAAGGTACCGTTGGTGTTATCGGACTAACCCTTGGAGGCATTATTGGCGGCATATGCGCAGGTGTTGGAGGCTTAAAGAAATGGTTGTGGCCAATGGTTTGCGCTATCACTTTGCCTGATGCAGTCTACATTTATCTAAGTTATTGCCAGCCAGATAATTTGTATATTGTCAATGCCTGCGTTTTTGTAGAGCAGTTTGGCTATGGCTTTGGTTTTACAGCCTATATGCTCTATCTTATTTACTATAGTCGTGGCAACTACAAAACATCTCATTATGCACTCTGCACTGCCTTTATGGCTCTTTCGATGATGATACCTGGCTTGTTCGCCGGACAGTTGCAAGAAGCTGTTGGTTATCAGTCGTTTTTCCTCATTGTCATGGCTTGCTGCATTGTAACTTTTATTATGGCAGCACTAATCAAGATTGATCCTGAATTCGGTAAAAAGAAGTAGGATGATGAAAGGCTAAATATCAATATCTGACTATCAAATATTGATATTTAGCCTTTATATTTACTTCCTTATAATCATATATTTTTTAAGATAAAACAGGCGATAAATTGCATTGTCTGTACCAGCTTAGTGTTACTGAAGTGTAAGCAAGGTGATACTCCAGTACCAGCAGGCTGAAACTGCAGTACCAGCTTAGCTACATTAAAATCGGTACTGGGAGACTGTGTAAAAAGAGCCTGTTTTGATGTTGTTGTTAGCAATAATTAAATTAATCTCTTACCTATTTTAATATAATTTATGTGCTATCTTTTGCCTTAATATTAATAATGTTGTACTTTTGCACGTAAAATAAAAAATAGAACAAAGTAGAACTATAATAAAACACATTATCATGGCAGAATCTATTGATATCCGTGAATTGAACATTAGAATAGAACAGCAGAGCGGCTTCGTTACTAATCTCGTAACTGGCATGGATAGAGTTATTGTTGGACAGAAACACCTTGTTGACTCTCTCCTTATTTCACTTCTTAGCGATGGCCACATCCTTCTTGAAGGTGTACCAGGTTTGGCTAAGACTTTGGCTATTAAAACATTGGCACAACTCATTGATGCCGATTATTCTCGTATACAGTTTACTCCAGACCTTCTTCCTGCCGACGTGGTAGGTACTATGATTTATTCTCAGAAAGAGGAGAAGTTTCAGGTAAAGAAGGGTCCTGTGTTTGCTAACTTCGTGTTGGCAGACGAAATCAACCGTGCTCCAGCTAAGGTGCAGAGTGCTTTGCTCGAGGCTATGCAGGAACATCAGGTTACTATCGGTGAGCAGACATTCTCGCTTCCAAATCCATTCCTCGTGATGGCTACTCAGAACCCTATAGAGCAGGAAGGTACTTACCAGTTGCCAGAGGCACAGGTAGACCGTTTTATGCTCAAGGTGATTATCGATTATCCTACACTTGAAGAAGAAAAACTCATTATTCGCAATAATATCAAGGGTACATCGCCTGTGATTACACCTGTTACAACAGCAAGCGAGATAGTAAAGGCTCGCGAGGTGGTAAATCAGGTTTATCTCGACGAAAAGATTGAGCAGTATATTGCCGACATCGTGTTTGCTTCACGTTATCCAGAGCGCTATCAGCTTGCAGAATTGAAGGATATGATTACCTTCGGTGGAAGTCCTCGTGCCAGCATCAACCTTGCTAAGGCTGCTCGTGCTTACGCATTTATCAAACATCGTGGCTATGTGGTTCCTGAAGATGTTAGAGCTGTGGCTCACGACGTGATGCGCCATCGTATCGGTCTGTCGTATGAGGCTGAGGCAAGCAATGTGACAAGCGAAGAAATCGTTTCAAGCATCATCAATAAGGTGCAAGTGCCTTAATGAGAGAAGAGTGAAGAAAGAAGAGTGAATAATTATGGATACACAAGAAATCTTAAAGAAAGTCAGGAAGATTGAGATAAAGACACGCGGATTGAGCCAAAACATCTTTGCGGGTCAGTATCATTCTGCCTTCAAGGGTAGGGGTATGGCTTTCTCTGAGGTTAGGGAATACCAGTTTGGCGACGACGTTCGAGATATTGACTGGAATGTCACAGCTCGCTTTCATCGTCCTTTTGTCAAGGTGTTTGAAGAAGAGCGTGAACTTACTGGGATGCTCTTAATCGATGTTTCTGGTTCGCTCGACTTCGGTACCACTAAGCAGCTGAAGCGAGATATGGTGACTGAGATTGCAGCCACTCTTGCTTTTAGTGCTATTCAGAACAATGACAAGATAGGTGTTATATTCTTCTCAGACCGTATCGAGAAATATATTCCTCCTCAGAAGGGTCGCAAACATATATTATATATTATTCGCGAGATGCTCAACTTTGAGCCTCAGAGCAAGAAGACCGATTTGAGTATGGCTTTCGAGTATCTGACAAGAGTGATGAAGCGCAGATGCACAGCCTTTGTGCTTAGCGACTTCTATCAGCGTGGCGACTTCTTGAAACCATTACAGATAGCAAACTCTAAGCACGACTTGGTGGCTATACAGGTCTACGACCCATTGGCAAAACGATTGCCTGATGTAGGCTTGCTAAAGGTTAAGGATGGCGAGACAGGTCATGAGATGTATATCGACACTTCGAGCAAGAAACTTCGTATGGCACATGCCAAATACTGGATGCAGAAGGAAGGCGAACTGAAGCAGACCTTTGCTAAGAGTAAGGTAGACTGGACGAGCGTAGCCACCAACGAAGACTATGTAAAGGCTATGATGCTTTTGTTTGCGCAACGCAACTAACATTGATTTAAGAAATGAAAACTATTTCAAGAATATTCTCGTATTTGCTGCTGTTGGCTGCATGTGTGGTGTCGGAAAAGGCATCTGCGCAAGTGTCGGTACAAGCAAATATGGATTCTATCGAGATACTAATAGGCGAGCAGGCTCACATGTTTGTAGAGGTTACTGCCAAGAAGGGTGCAGCCATCTCGTGGCCGGAACTCAAGCCTAATACTTATCTCGTGCCTGGTGTAGAAATCGTGGATATTACCAATGCCGACACTTCGGCATTGGACAACGATATGGTGAAAGTAGTTCGCAAGCTTACCCTAACTTCTTTCGACAACAAGCTTTATCCTATACCAGGAATGAAGGTTAAAGTGAATGGTAAGCAATATATTGCTAACACTTTGGCGCTTAAAGTGTTGACAGTAGACGTTGATACAGTTCATCCAAACCAGTTTTATCCGCCAAAGGATGTTCAAGACAATCCTTTTATGTGGAGCGATTGGAGTGGGGTGATAGCTGTTGGCGTGTTGTTATGGTTGCTTGTAGTTGCCATGATTTATCTATTGGTACGTCTGAAGCAAAACAAGCCTATTATTACCCATATCAGAATCGTTAAGCGTGTGCCTGCTCATCAGAAAGCTCTTAATGCTATTGACAAGATTAAGGCCGACCACATGCAGACAAGCGAAGATCAGAAGACTTACTACACTCAGCTTACCGACACCCTTCGTCAGTATATCCAGGAGCGTTTCGGATTCTCGGCTAAGGAGATGACTTCGTCAGAAATCATCGACCGCCTGCAGAGCAATGGCGACAAGACTATGATTGACGAATTGCGCGAGCTCTTTACTACTGCCGACTTGGTGAAGTTTGCCAAGCATTCTACGCTTATCAACGAAAACGATATGAACCTCGTGAATGCCATCAACTTCATCGACCAAACAAAGGTTGAGGGACAGCCTACCGAGGAGCGCATAGTGCCACAGCTTAGCGAAAACGAGCAGAAGCAACGTTCTGTGAGAATCACCATCAAGGGCTTGCTCTATGGCTTGGCTGTGATGATAGTTTTGGCAGTTGCTTATGTGGCATATAACTTGTATTCACTTTTGAACTAAACGAACAATGGAATTTGCTAATAAAGAATATTTCCTGCTTCTGTTATTGTTGATTCCATATATATTATGGTATTTCCTTGATAACAAGAAAAAGGAACCAACATTGAGAATGAGCGACACCTTCGCTTACCTTTATGCTCCAAAGAGCTGGAAGGTGAGGCTGGTGCATCTACCAATGGTGTTGAGATGTATTGTCTTCTCATTGGTAGTGATAGTGCTGGCTCGTCCTCAAACTCATAACTCTTGGGGTAGCCGTACAGTAGAAGGTATTGACATTATGCTTGCTATGGACGTTTCTACATCTATGCTTGCTGAAGATTTGCGACCAAACCGTATGGAAGCTGCTAAGGACGTTGCTGCAGAATTTATAAGCGGTCGTCCTACCGACAATATCGGTCTTACCATCTTTGCAGGCGAGTCGTTTACTCAATGTCCAATGACCACCGACCATGCCAGCTTGCTCAACCTGCTGCAGAATGTTCGTACCGATATGGCAGCAATGGGACTTATCGAGGATGGTACTGCCATTGGTATGGGATTGGCTAATGCCGTTAGCAGATTAAAGGATTCCAAGGCTAAGAGCAAGGTGGTAATCTTGCTTACCGATGGTTCTAACAACCGTGGCGACATTTCTCCTATCACAGCAGCGCAAATAGCTAAGAGCTTGGGCATCAGAGTGTATACTATTGGCGTAGGAACCAATAAGGTGGCACGCTACCCAATGCCAGTAGCTGGTGGCGTGCAGTATGTTAATATCCCTGTAGAGATTGACAATAAGACTCTCTCAGAGATAGCTGCACTTACTGATGGTAACTTCTATCGAGCTACAAACAACAAGGAACTGCAACAGATTTACCACGATATCGACAAACTCGAAAAGAGCAAGATGAACGTTAAGAAGTTCTCTAAGCGGTATGAGGCTTATCAGCCATTTGCTTTGGTTGCTGTGTTGTTGTTGCTGTTAGAGATATTGTTGCGCAATACTGTTTTAAGGAGAATACCTTAAGCATCATAAAATAAATTGATTATGCTGAGATTTGAAGATCCTATATACCTATATATGTTGTTGGCAGTACCAGCCTTGGTATTGCTGCGACTTGCTTTGTGGCGCATAAGGAAAAAGAAGCTGAATGCTTTGGGCGACTATGCTTTGCTCAAGCAACTGATGCCTGATGTTTCAAAGTATCGCCCTACGGTGAAGTTCTATCTGCTTGTTGCTGCCTACACCATGTTGGTGTTGTTGCTTGCACGTCCACAGATGGGAAGCAAGATATCGCGCGAGAAACGCAACGGCATTGAAGCTATCATTTGTTTGGATATCTCGAACTCTATGCTGGCGCAGGATGTAGTGCCAAGCCGATTAGACAAGTCGAAGATGATGATAGAAAACCTTATCGACAACTTTACCAACGATAAGATTGGTCTTGTGGTGTTTGCAGGCGACGCCTTTGTGCAGCTTCCTATCACCAGCGACTATGTTTCGGCAAAGATGTTTCTTTCCAATATCGACCCTTCGCTTATTGCTACTCAGGGTACAGATATTGCTCGCGCCATAGATATGGCTACAAAGAGTTTTACCAAGCAAGATAAAGTTGGTCGCGCCATTATCGTTATTACCGATGGCGAAGACCATGAGGGTGGAGCCAAAGAGGCTGCAGCCGCTGCTTATAAGAAAGGTATCAACGTGTTTGTGCTTGGTATTGGCGACCCTAAGGGTTCACCTATACCAATGGCAAATGGTGGATATATGACCGACTCGCGAGGCGAAACTGTGATGTCGGCATTGAACACACAGATGTGTCGAGAGATTGCTCAGGCAGGTAGTGGCACATATATTCATGTAGACAATACAAGCGATGCACAAGAAGATTTGAACGAAGGTTTGGCAAAGCTACAGCGTGGCGAAACAGACTCTGTTATTTACAGCGAGTTTGATGAACAATTCCAGGCTTTCGGCATTCTTGTAATATTGCTTCTCATAATAGAAGTATGCCTGTTGGAAGTTAAGAATCCAACTCTTGGAAAGATAAAACTATTCAAAAGAAAATAACGCTTGGTTGCGATAATGCCATCAATACGTTTGATAGTTTATTTGCTAAATATTTATATTAGATTATGTTAAAGATCTACTCATATTTATATAAGAGCGTCATGCTGTTGCTGATGTCGGCATTTGCACTAACAGCATCTGCACAAGCCGATCGTAAGTTTATCCGTAATGGAAACAGACTATATCGTCAACAGCAGTTTGCTAAGGCAGAAGCAGAATATCGCAAAGCTCTGTCGGCAAACTCCCGCAACACTCAGGCTTCTTACAACCTTGGTTGCGCATTATTGCAGCAGCAGAAAGACTCGGCAGCAATTGCTCAGTTTGAGAATGCTGGCAAAGCAGAAACAAGCAAGCGCCGTAAGGCTATGGCTTACCATAACATGGGTGTGATTTGCCAGAAGCATCAGATGTTTTCTGAGGCTATTGAGGCTTATAAGGAGAGCTTGAGAAATAATCCTTCTGACAATGAGACAAGATACAACCTTGAGCTTTGTCGCCGACAGCTGAAGAATCAGAAGAAGAACGACAAGAATCAAAATAAAAAAGAAGATAAGAATAAAAACAAGCAAAAAGAGCAACAGCAAAAACAAAATAAACAAAAGAACGACAAGCAACAGAAGCAGCAGCAGCCTCAACAACAGATGAGCAAAGAGAATGCTGAACAAATGCTTAATGCTGCAATGCAGGAAGAGAAGGCTACACAGCAGAGGTTAAAGCAGAAGCAACAGCAGCCACAACGTCGTAAACTTGATCAAAACTGGTAATTTGCTAATGAGTATGAAAAGAAGTAGTATATTTCTTATATGTCTATTTATTGCCTGTGCATGCTTTTCGCAGGTTATCCGTGTGTCGACTCCTTCGAGAGTGGAGGCGGGAGAAAACTTCCGTGTCTCTTTCAAGGTGACAACACAAGATGTTGACGATTTCCGTTCTGGATTACATTCTACTGATGTTGTAGAGGTGATAGCAGGTCCTTACACCTCTTCTGAGTCAAGTTTCCAGATGGTGAATGGTCATACTTCGTCATCATCGTCGATTACTTACACTTATACTTTGTATGCTGCAAAGAGTGGCGTATACAATATTCCTGCAGCACACGCAAGGGTAGGCGGCAAGCAGATTTCTTCAAGACCTGCTAAGGTGACTGTTGTCGGTTCGGCACAAGGGCGTGGCAACAATTCACCAAAGATGCACGAAGATGACAACTATCAGCCACATATGAAGGCTGCTGGAAGTGCAATCTCGGGTAGAGACCTGTTTATAAAGGTTAGCGCCAATAAGAAGAAGGTGTATGAGCAGGAGCCTATCTTGCTCACATATAAGGTTTATACTCTCGTTGACCTGACACAGCTCGAAGGTAAGATGCCTGAGCTCACAGGTTTCCATACTCAGGAAATACCTTTGCCACAGCAGAAGAGTTTCCATATCGAACGAGTTAATGGTAAACCATATCGTACTGTTACTTGGAGTCAGTATGTGATGTATCCTCAGATGACAGGAAAAATGGAGATTCCAAGCATCACCTTCAAGGGTATCGTGGTTCAACAGAATCGTTCGGTAGATCCTTTCGAGGCTTTCTTTAATGGTGGTTCTGGTTATGTAGAGGTGAAACGTAATATCGTGGCTCCTTCTATCAAGATTGATGTATTGCCATTGCCACATAAACCTGCCAACTTCTCGGGTGGAGTGGGTAAGTTTAATATTTCTGCTCAGCTTAATAAGAATGAACTAAAGGCTGGCGACCCATTGTCGCTAAGAATCGTTGTGGGTGGTATTGGCAACTTGAAACTCATCAAGCAGCCTGTTGTAAACTTCCCTAAGGATTGGGACAAATATGATCCAAAGGTAACTGATAAGACTAAGCTTACTTCCAACGGTCTTGAGGGCAACATGATTTATGATATTCTTGCTGTGCCTCGCAATCAGGGACACTATACAATCCCGCCTGTAGAACTTACTTATTATGACACATCGCTTAATCAATACAAGACTATAAAGACTCAAAGCTTTGAGATTGAAGTGGCAAAGGGCGATGGTTCGCGCTCTTCTGTTGTAGACTACAGTAAAGATCAGCCTAAGGATATCAAGGATATTAAGAAGGGAGAAGCAGAATTACATTCTGTAGACAATTTCTTCTTTGGTTCCGTTGGCTACTTGATGTCACTATTAATTCCTTTTGCAGCATTTGTGGCTTTGCTCGTAATATTCCGCAAGCGTGCTATCGATAATGCCGACTTAGTGAAGATGAAAGGTAAGAAGGCTAACAAGATTGCAACCAAGCGTTTACGTCAGGCAAACAAGCTGATGCTTGCAGGAAAGTCAAACGAATTCTACGATGAGGTGTTGCGTGCACTTTGGGGTTATGTAGGCGACAAGCTCAATATGCCAGCCGAGAAACTCTCGCGCGAAAATATCTCAGAGAAATTGCAGTCGCATAATGTTGACGACAATACTATCAGCAAGTTCCTTAGTGCCATCGATGATTGCGAGATGATGCGATTTGCTCCTGGCGACCCAGAGGGAAATATGAATAAGACATTCGAGAGTGCTATGACTGCTATCATGGAGATAGAAAATGTTATGAAGAAGAAATCTAACAAGGCAAAAGCTTTTGGCTTTTCTTTCGTATTGATGATACTTATGCTTATGCCATTGTCGGCAAATGCTATCACAAAGCAGAATGCTGACGATGAATATGCAAAGGGCAACTATCAGCAGGCAATAAAGGATTATCAAGAGATATTGAAGACTGGAGTGTCGTCAGAGATTTATTATAATCTCGGAAATGCTTATTATCGCACAGATAATATCACTCAGGCTTTGCTCGCTTATGAGCGTGCTTTGCAACTATCGCCTGGCGACAACGACATTCGTTTCAATCTTCAGTATGCACGATCAAAGACTATTGATAAGATAACACCTGAGACTGAGATGTTTTTTGTGACATGGTATAATTCGCTTGTCAATTTCACAAGCGTTGACCGTTGGGCTAACACAGCTATCGTCTCTATTGTAATGGCTTTGTTGCTAATATTGGTATTCTTGTTTGCTCCACAGATGTGGGCACGCAAATCGGGATTCTATGGCTCTGCTGTCTTCTTGCTGTTGTTTGCTTTTGCCAATCTCTTTGCATTCCAGCAGAAGCATGAGTTAGAGACAAAGCAAGGAGCAATCGTAATTGCGCCAACAGTGAATGTAAAGAAGACTCCTGCTGCTTCGGGTACTGACGTCTTCGTTATCCACGAGGGTACACGTGTAGACATCACAGATAGAGGTATGAAACAATGGAGAGGCATCAAACTTGCCGATGGCAGAGAGGGATGGCTCAAGACTTCGCAAATAGAGGAAATATAATATACCACAGGTATGCAGACATTAATAGATTTTGATTCCCAATTATTCATGATGCTCAATGGTAGCGACTCGTCGTTTGTTGATGGCATCATGATGGTAATCACCAACGGCATTACTTGGATTCCGTTGTATATTGCTCTGTTATTGTTGGTGATTAAAAACAACGAGTCGATGGCGCAGATTGTTATCTTTACATCTTGTGCCATAGGTTGCGTATTGCTTTCCACTATAGCAGCCGACTTCATAGCAAAACCTTTGGTTGAACGCTGGCGACCATCAAGCGACCCTTTGATAAAATATGCAGTAGATGTAGTCGACGACTATCGCCCAGGCAAATATGGTTTCTTCTCTGCTCATGCTGCCAACACTTTCTCACTGGCGTTGTATCTTAGTCTATGGGTAAAGAACAGACTATTCTCTTTTGCCATGATATCATGGTCGTTGCTGAATTGCTATTCGCGAATTTACCTTGGTGCCCACTATCCTTCTGATGTTGTGGTAGGCTTGTTGGTTGGCGCTGTCATTGCAGTATTGTTTTATCTGCTTAGTCGCAAACTGTTTTTTAAGATAAGTTCCAATTTTAATTATGTATCAACTCAATATTCTGCTACTGGTTATAGTGTTACCGATATTGACATGGTGCTCGTAGTGATTGGCTTCCTTTATATATTGATTATAATAATTCCGCTGTTATAAACAACCGCAGCAATAAAAGAAATTATGTTATTCTGAAATCATGGAAACAAAACATATTCATATTAGTGATTACAACTACGACTTGCCAGACAGTCGTATAGCAAAATTCCCTGTTTCGCCTCGCGACACAAGTAAGTTGCTTATTTATCGTCATGGCGAAATATCTGACGATATATTCTATAATCTTCCTAAATATCTGCCTCAGAAATCACTCATGGTATTCAACAATACCAAGGTGATTCAGGCACGCATGCACTTCCGCAAAGAGACGGGAGCTTTGATAGAGGTGTTCCTTATGGAACCTGCTGCGCCAACAGATTATGAGCTGATGTTCCAAACTCGTGGCGAATGCTCATGGCTGTGTATGGTTGGCAATTTGAAGAAATGGAAGGAAGGTTCGCTCGTGCGCACTTTTGATGTTGCTGGCTCTACCATCAACTTCAAAGCCACAATGCGTAGAGACATCATTGACGCAAAGAGTGGGGGTACAAACTATTGGGTAGACTTTGCATGGGATAATCCTCAGGTGTCGTTTGCCGAGATTCTTGATGCTGTTGGTGAGTTGCCAATTCCTCCTTATTTGAATCGTGAAACTCAAGATAGCGATAAGACGACTTACCAGACTGTTTATTCAAAGATAAAGGGTAGTGTGGCTGCACCTACTGCAGGCTTACATTTCACTGACAAGGTGCTTGCTGCCATTGATGCTGCTGGTGTTCGTCGTGAAGAATTAACTTTGCATGTTGGTGCCGGAACCTTTAAGCCTGTGAAGAGCGAGGAGATTGATGGTCATACCATGCATATAGAATACGTTTGTGTGCGCAGAGACACTCTGCAGACTTTGCTCGACTATGATTGTTGTGCCATTGCTGTTGGTACTACGAGTGTGCGCACCCTTGAGAGCTTGTATTATATGGGTGTGAAATTGGAGGCAAACCCTGATGCTGCAGAGGAAGATTTGCATGTCAGCCAATGGGAGCCATACGAAAAAGCTGATGGTACTCCCGTAGGTGGCAACCTCATTGATGGTATTACTCCTCAGAAAGCAATTTCTAACATCATAGCATGGCTCGACAAGAATAATCTCAAGACTCTACATTCAAGTACTCAGATTATCATTGCTCCAGGTTATGAATATAAGATAGTGAAGGTTTTGGTAACAAACTTCCATCAGCCTCAGTCTACGCTTTTGCTTCTCGTGAGCGCATTCCTCAAAGGCGATTGGCGTAATGTCTACGACTATGCCCTCTCTCACGATTTCCGCTTTCTCAGCTATGGCGATAGTTCAATCCTCATCCCGTAGTAAGTGAAGAACGAAGAGTGAAGAGTGAAGAATCTAAGTGAAGAGTGAAGAACAAAGGGTGGAAAACGAAGAACGAAGAGCTAAGAATAGGGTTGGGTTCGTCGCAGCTCGGCTGCGTCGCTTTCGCATTCCCTTTCCCTTCCTTTTCCTTTCCCTTCCCCCTTTCCTTCCCAATTTTAAAACCTTAAAACAGAAAGAAACATGAAAATAGGAGATAAAGTTAGATTTCTCAGCGAAATGGGAGGCGGCAAAGTTGCTGGCTTCCAAGGTAAAGATATTGTGTTGGTAGAAGACGAAGATGGCTTCGAGATTCCAATGCGCATAAATGATGTTGTTGTTGTACAGAGCGACGATTACAACTCTCGCAATGCTCTCACAGCAAAGATGCAGCAAGCTGAAAGCAAGCAGCAGGCTATGAGTGATGGTCGTTCTATCAAGGCTATGATGCATGCAGGACAGGAAGATGTTGCCAACGAAGCGTCGGCTGCAGAGTTTGATACTGTTGACCTCGACAAGGAAATTACCTATCGTGCGCCTGTAGAAGAGCGAAAAGGTGGCAACTTGCTTACCGCTTGCTTGGCTTTCGTTCCAGTCAACATCAACGAGATGACAACAACTCGTTTCGACCTCTACTTTGTCAACGACTCCAATTATTTCATCAACTATGTAATGCTAACTGCCGATGGTGCCAACTGGTCAGTATTTTCTCAGGGCGAAGTGGAGCCAAACACCAAGGCTTATATTGAGGAAATAGGTAAAGAAGACCTCGACTCATTATCGCGTGTTTGCATCCAAATGTTTGCTTATAAGCGCGAAAAGTCGTTTGTCTTAAAGCCTGCTATCGATGTTCAGTTCCGTATTGATGGTGTTAAATTCTATAAGCTTCACACCTTTACTGAAAACATCTATTTCGAGTCACCAGCTCTTATATATAATATTGTAGAGAACGACCAACCTATTCGTTCGCTCGTTGTTGATGCTAAGAAGTTGAAGCAAGAGATGTATAAGTCGGCTAATGCAGAATCTAACACCAACTCGCAAGCCGATAATGGCAATAATGATGGCTACGTGCGTCGCTATGACGATGGCAAGAAGCATGGCAACCCATTCATCGTGAAGCGTCGTGGCGATGAGGATGTGGTTGTTGTCGATCTTCATATCGACTCATTGCTCGATTCTACAACCGGAATGACTTCTGCCGACATCCTTAATTATCAGATGACAAAATTCCGTGAAACGCTTGCTCAATATAAGAATAAGAAGCAACAGCGCATCGTTTTCATCCATGGTAAGGGCGAGGGTGTGCTTCGACGTGCTATTGTCAACGACCTACAATATCGTTACAAGCACTACACCTATCAGGATGCCAGCTTCCAGGAATATGGATATGGTGCCACACAGGTTACGATTAAATAATATAAACTATCAATACTACGCTTTATGCAATACGGATTTATTAAAGTGGCAGCAGCCGTTCCAACCGTCAAGGTTGCTGACTGTCAGTACAACCTAAAGAAAATAGAGTCGCTAATAGCGCAAGCCGAAGGACAGGGAGTAGAGATTATCACATTCCCTGAACTCTGTCTTACAGGCTACACTTGTCAAGACCTATTCCGTCAAGAACTTCTCTTGCAGGCTTCTGAGACTGCAATCTTTCAGTTGCTTGATTTCACTCGCAAGTTGCGTGTCATCTCTATCGTTGGTTTGCCACTTGCTGTTGGCGACTTGCTTCTGAATTGTGCTGTAGTCATCCAGGCTGGCCAGGTTATGGGTGTTGTGCCTAAGACTTACCTTCCTAACTATTCCGAATTCTACGAGAAGCGTTGGTTCTCGTCGGCTCAAGACCTTCGTGCTGCTGAGGTTCGTGTTGCGGGCAACAAGATACCTATTTCTTCCGACCCTCTGATATTCTGCACTTCAGATGGCGTGAAGTTTGGTATCGAGATTTGCGAGGATGTTTGGGCTCCAACTCCTCCAAGTAATCATCTTGCTCTCGCAGGAGCTGATATCATCTTCAACCTCTCTGCAAGCAACGAACTTATTGGTAAGCGCCACTATCTTATGAGCCTCTTGAAGCAGCAGAGTGCTCGTACCATTACAGGCTACGTTTATGCTTCTGCAGGATTCGGTGAGAGTACTCAAGACCTTGTTTATGGAGGTCATGCTTTCATTTACGAGAATGGTTCTTTGCTTGCTGAGGGACAGCGCTTTGCAATGGAAGATCAGCTTATCACCACTCAGATTGACGTAGAGCGTCTGCGTGGCGATCGTCGTGCAAATACCACTTACACCAATGCTCAGCGTAGCATGATAGGCACCAACATTCGTCTTGTTGACATGCATTCTGCTTGCCAACGCGACTTTGTTCTCGAGCGTGATGTCGATCCACAGCCTTTCATTCCAAAGGACAGCAATATGCAGGCGTCGTGCCAAGAAATCATCGACATCCAGTCTATGGGTCTTGTTAAGCGTCTTGTGCATACTTCTTGCAAGCGAGTTATCATCGGTATTAGTGGTGGCTTGGATTCTACACTTGCCTTGCTTGTCTGCGTTCGTGCTTTCGACAAGTTGCAACTACCTCGCAAGGGTATCATCGGTGTCACGATGCCAGGCTTCGGCACTACCGACCGTACTCACAATAATGCCGTAGACCTTATGAATTCTCTTGGAGTAACATCCTACGAGATTTCTATTGCCAAGAGTGTAATGCAGCATTTCGAGGATATTGGTCACGATCCTAATATTCATGATATTACCTACGAGAATTCGCAGGCTCGTGAGCGTACGCAGATTCTTATGGACCTCAGCAATAAGTTTGGTGGTATGGTTATTGGTACTGGCGACCTCTCGGAACTTGCTTTAGGCTGGGCAACTTACAATGGCGACCACATGTCGATGTATGGTGTTAATGCAAGTGTGCCAAAGACTCTCATCAAGCATCTCGTATTCACTATTGCCGATGAGCTCGACGAAGCTTCTGCCAAGACGCTCCACGACATTGTCGACACTCCAATCAGTCCTGAACTCATCCCTGCAAACGAAAATGGAGAAATAGAGCAGAAGACCGAAGACCTCGTGGGTCCATACGAACTCCACGACTTCTTCCTTTACTATTTCCTTCGTCATGGTTTCCGTCCAAAGAAAATTCGCATCCTTGCCAACAAGGCATTCGAAGGTAAGTTTACCGACGAGGTTATTCTCCATTGGCTTAAGATATTCTGCCGCCGCTTCTTTGCTCAGCAGTTCAAGCGTAGCTGTCTGCCTGACGGACCAAAGGTTGGTAGTTGTAGCCTTAGCCCTCGTGGCGATTGGCGCATGCCTTCTGATGCAGCAAGTGCTTTGTGGTTACAAGATTTAGAATAAACAACTTAGTTTCAAAATCAAAGTATAAAATAAAAAACGACCTTGGTGTTTATAATCACAAACATCAAGGTCGCTCTTTTTTACCCTTTACCTTTTTACCTTTTTACCTTTTTACTTTTTTACCTTTTTACCCTTTTACTTTTTTACCCTTTTATCTTTTTAATAACTTTCGCAGGATTGCCCACCGCAACAACTCCTGATGGCACATCCTTCACCACCACGCTTCCTGCTCCTATTGTCACGTTGTCGCCAATAGTTACACCAGGCAGAATAGTTGTTGACCCACCAATCCAAACATTGTTGCCTATAGTTACAGGTCGTGCCCATTCGTTTCGAGAGTTACGTTCCGTTGGGTCTGTGCTGTGGCAAGCAGTATAGATGCTCACGTTAGGACCGATGAAGCAGTCGTCGCCAATAGTTACGTAAGCTTCATCAAGCACCACGAGGTTGAAGTTAGCAAAGAATCTTTTGCCTACGCGAATATGCTTGCCATAGTCGCAATAGAATGGTTGGTTTACGAAGGTGTCGTCATCGCTCTTACCAAGAATCTGCTGTATCTTCTCGTTTCGCTCTTTCAACTTCGTTGGGCGTATCTGGTTGTATTCCCAGCAAGCATCCTTACATTCATTAAGCAACACAATTAGTTCATCGTCGGCAGCAAAATATTCTTCGCCAGCGAGCATCTTCTCGTATTCTGTATTCATATATTTGATATAATATCATGAATGCCTAAACCACCATAGCGGCATTAGGCATTCATTATTTGTATCATTTTTATTCTTTTACCAAGCAAGCGTCGAGCATGTCGGTAATGGCTTGCTTATCTAGTTTCTGACCAATAAACACAAGCTTCTGCATGCGGTCACCGTAGCGCTCATCCCAGTCGCGCACCAATCCTGGTTCGCGCTTCATAAGGTCTGCCAATTCGTCTGCAGGCATTGTCGCATACCATTGTCCTGCATTTGTTAGCTTCACCTGTCGTCCAGCCTGTTCAAACAAATAGCAAGTCTGCTGCTCATCGTTGAAATAGCAGATTCCCTTGCAGCGAATAATGTTCTTTGGCCATAAGCGAGCTACGAAGTCGTCGAATCTGCCAAGATACATAGGCTGTCTACGATAGTATACAAATGTGCCAATACCATACTCCTCAACTTCGCCACCTTCGTGGTCATGGTCATGATGATGGTGATGATGATGCTCGTGTTCATCCTCATGGTCATGATGATGGTGATGATGATGCTCGTGTTCATCCTCATGGTCGTGATGATGCTCCTCCTCATCGTGATGCTTCTCAATCTCGCTAATCCATGTTGCTGAAGTCGCTACCGAGTTGAAGTCAAACATATTGGTGTTGATAATCTTGTCGAGGTCTACATCTCCATAGTCGCAATCTATGATTTCAGCCTTTGGCTGCAAACCACGAATAATCTGATGAAGCTTTTCGCGGTCGGCAGGCGAAACCTCACTTGCTTTATTCAGCAGAATCATGTTGCAGAATTCTATCTGTTCTATCAGCAAGTTCTCGATGTCGTCTTCCTCAAGATTCTTTTTCAGTAGGTCGTTTCCGCCATCAAATTCGTCGAGCATACGCAGGGCATCCACCACAGTTACTATGCAGTCGAGCTTCGCAATGCCATGCTGTATGAATTCAGGTCCCATCGAAGGGTACGAGCAAATGGTCTGTGCAATAGGTGCAGGCTCGCAGATTCCGCTTGCCTCGATAACTATGTAGTCGAAACGCTCCATATTGGTGATGTCGCGAAGCTGACCTACGAGGTCCATCTTCAGCGTACAGCAAATGCAGCCATTCTGCAGAGCCATCAGCGAGTCGTCTTTTTGGTCTACTACGCCACCTTTCTGAATCAAGTCGGCATCAATATTCACTTCGCCAATATCGTTGACGATAACAGCAAACTTAATACCGCGTTTGTTTGTTAGAATCCTGTTTACCAAAGTAGTTTTGCCGCTGCCAAGATATCCTGTGAGCAGCAGCACTGGTGTTGTTTTCATAATGCTATTCTTTTTTATGCCCTTTCCGACAGTTCGAGCCAACGCATTGTCTTCTCGTCGAGCTCATCCTGCAGTTTAGGCAGTCGTATACTTTTTTCTGTTATTTCTTCTACGCTTATCGTTCCAGAGCTTAGAGCCTCTTCTATGGCTTTCTTCTCTGTTTCCAGCTGTTCGATGTCTTTTTCCAGTTGCTCAAACTCTCTCTTCTCCTTAAACGACAGCTTCTTGCGCTCTGTGGTGTTATTGCTGTTTGTTGGCTTCTTAGCCACCTTAGCCTCAGCCTTTGGTGCCTTTTCTGCCTCTTCTTTAGTCTGCAACTTCTGCCATTCGCGATATTGTGTGTAGTTGCCAGGGAAATCCTTAATCTCGCCTTCGCCCTTGAAAACCAACAAATGGTCTACCACCTTATCCATGAAATAGCGGTCGTGGCTCACCACGATTACGCAGCCTGGGAAATCCTGCAAATATTCTTCCAACACCTGCAGAGTCTGAATGTCAAGGTCGTTGGTTGGCTCATCGAGCACAAGGAAGTTTGGATTCTTCATCAACACCGTACACAGATACAGCTTTCTTCGTTCGCCACCGCTGAGCTTATACACATAGTTCTGCTGTTGCTGAGGTGTGAACATGAAATACTGCAGAAATTGTGCTGCCGTCATGTGTCTGCCCGACCCAAGGTCGATGTATTCCGCAATATCCTTTATCACATCGATAACCTTCTGTTGGTCGTCAAACTTCAATCCCTCTTGCGAGAAATATCCAAACCTCACGGTGTCACCGATGTCGAATCGTCCACTATCCGGAGCCACCTGTCCAAGCAGCATTTTTATAAAAGTCGACTTTCCCGTACCGTTGTTACCTACGATACCCATCTTTTCAAATCGTGCGAAGTTGTAATAGAAATCCTTCAGTATCACCACCTCGTGGTCGCTATCGTTGAATGATTTCGACACATATTGGCATTCAAAAATCTTAGAGCCAATATATACATTGCTTGCCTTCAGTCGAATCTGTCTTTCCTCGATGCGCTGTTTTGCCACACGCTCCAAGTCGTAGAAAGCTTCCTCACGATATCTTGCCTTATGTCCGCGAGCCTGTGGCATACGTCGCATCCACTCCAGCTCTGTGCGATAAAGGTTGTTTGCTCTTGCAATCTCAGCTCTGCGGTTGTCTATGCGTTCCTGTCGTTTTTCCAGATAGTAAGCATAGTTGCCACGATATTGATAAATTGTGCGATCATCGAGTTCCAAGATGATATTGCACACACGGTCTAAGAAGAATCGGTCGTGAGTAACCATAAGCAACGTCTTGTTGCCACGATTCAGAAAGCCCTCCAACCATTCTATCATGTCGAGGTCAAGGTGGTTGGTAGGCTCATCCAGCATTATGAAGTCGGGCTCTGTGATTAGCACATTCGCTAATGCCACACGCTTCTGCTGTCCTCCTGATAGCTGTCCCATAGGTTGCTCCAGGTCTCTAATCTTCAGCTGTGTCAACACCTGCTTAGCCTTCAACACCTTTTCGGGGTCGCCATGATGATTAAAGCAAGCATCCAGCACCGACTCGTTGGGGTCGAACTTTGGTGTTTGCTCTAAGTATCCTATCTTTATGTCGTTGCGATAAATAATGTCGCCGCTATCGTGACCTTCTTTTCCTGTCAATACAGAGAGTAGGGTAGTCTTGCCCGTACCGTTTTTGGCTACAAGACCAACCTTCTGTCCTTCAGCTATAGAAAAAGAAATGTCGTCGAATAGCACATCTGCACCAAAACTCTTGGTCAGATGTTGCACGTCGAGAAATGGAGTTTGTGTTGCCATGATTCTTATTCCAGCGTTTTATTTATGCTTTCTATATAATCCAACACTTCGTCGCGTCCAAAGGCTTTCTCGCTCGAAGTAATAAAATAAGGTGGAAGCTCCTCCCAAGTGTCCTTCAGTGCATCCATCCATTTCTTGGCATTCTCCTTTGCCTTTGGCATGCTCACCTTGTCGGCTTTGGTAAAGATGATAGAGAAAGGCACACCGCTTTCGCCCAACCAGTCTATAAATTCGCGGTCTATCTTCTGTTGGTCGTGGCGCACGTCAATAAGCACAAACAGGTTTATCAGCTGTTCGCGTTGCAAAATGTATCCCGAAATCATCTGCTCCAATTTCTTCTGCACACTCTTTGAGCGCTTGGCATATCCGTAGCCTGGCAGGTCCACCAAATACCATTGGTTGTTTATGATGAAATGGTTTATCAGAAGAGTCTTTCCTGGAGTTGCTGATGTCTTAGCCAATCCTTTATGGCGACACAGCATGTTTATCAAACTTGATTTTCCTATGTTCGAACGGCCTATGAAAGCATACTCAGGCTTAGTGTCCTTAGGGCACATATTCACGTTAGGGGCGGAGATTACGTATTCCGACTTTGTTATTTCCATATTTAATATTGTGTATTTTCTGCAAAGTTAATAAAAAAAACAGATTTGGATAGATAAATGAATAGTTTTTTGTAATTTTGTGGACAAATAAAATGTAAGTATGAAACAGATAAATTGGGGATTTATAGGATGTGGCGAGGTTACAGAGAAAAAGTCTGGCCCTGCTTTCAATAGTATCGAAGGCTCGCAGGTAGTGGCCGTGATGAGTCGTTCGGAGCAAAAGGCTCGCTCGTATGCTGAGCGCCATCACATCCGCAAATGGTATAAGGATGCTCAGTCGCTCATCGACGACCCTGATGTAAATGCCATTTATATTGCCACTCCTCCTTCAAGCCATGCCACCTTTGCTATTATGGCTATGAGGGCTGGCAAACCTGTGTATGTAGAAAAACCTTTGGCGGCAAGCTATGAAGATTGCATCCGCATCAACCGTATCTCAGAGCAAACGGGAGTGCCTTGTTTCGTGGCCTACTATCGTCGCTATCTGCCATATTTCCAGCGTGTAAAACATATTATCGACGAGGGCGAAATCGGTAAGGTCATAAATGTGCAGGTGCGCTTCTCAGTGCCTCCTCGCGATCTCGACTATAATACTCCCGACAAGCTACCTTGGCGATTGCAGCCCGATATTGCCGGTGGTGGTTATTTCTACGATCTTGCTCCTCATCAGCTCGACCTCTTGCAACATATCTTTGGCGTTATCACTCGCGCTCATGGCTATTATGCCAACCGTGCCAATCTGTATAAAGCCGAAGACACTATCTCTGCAGCTTTCATGTTCCAAAACGGGTTGCCAGGCTCTGGCAGCTGGTGTTTTGTTGGTCATGATAGTGCCAAGGAAGACCGCATCGAGGTTATTGGCGAAAAGGGTATGGTGTCGTTTTCTGTGTTCAACTACGACCCAATCCATCTCGTAACAAGCAAGGGCGACAGGCGTATCACGGTGCCAAATCCTCCTTATGTTCAGCTACCAATAATCACTGAGGTTACTCGTCATCTTCAGGGCATTGGTGTTTGTGAGTGTACCAGCGTTAGTGCTACTCCTGTAAATTGGGTAATGGACAGAATATTAGGCAAATACTAATTATCGATGAAGAAATACTCCGTCCTTCTTTGTTTGCTATCCTTGTTGGTGTGCTTCCCGTTTTCTGTCTTTGCACACCATGACTTAGGCAATGCTACAGACAGCGTTGCAACTATCTCTATTGAAGATAGTTTACCAGCGCCTGCAGAAATTTTGCCTATGCCTGTGGTGAAAAAGAAGAAGGGGTTTCTGCGTCGTCTGCATGATAAGCTGAAGGATTTTTCGCGTGTAGATACTAATTATATTGAGAAGCAGAAGTATAATTTCACCGCTATGCTTCAAAACACCAATACCTTCGAGCGCTACGAACTTATTAGCAAGAGCGGACAAACCATCGATTTTGCTCCCGAACCATCTTATAAGATTGGTCCTTATATTGGCTGGCAATGGATATTCCTTGGCTACACCGTCGACTTTACCCACCTTCGCGGTAGCGACAATCGTCAGGATTTCGACCTCTCGCTCTATAGTAATCAGATAGGCGTCGACTTGTTCTATCGTAAAACTGGAGATAACTACAAAATTCGCTCCATGCATCTTGGCAACGATATCGACACTCGTGCCATGGATGGAGTAAACTTCGATGGATTCAAAGCAAGTATCAAGGGCTTTAATCTTTACTATATCTTTAATCACAAAAAGTTCTCATATCCAGCTGCTTACAGTCAGAGCACCATTCAGCGTCGCTCAGCAGGCAGTCCGCTCGTTGGCATAGGCTACACCAAACATTCCATAGACATCGATTGGAACAAACTCCAGCGTCTTGCCGAAGACAAACTGGGCACCGAAACAGCTACCACAAAGATTGATTCTGCCCTCATGTTCGATAAGGCAGAATTCCTCGATTATTCCATTTCGGGCGGCTATGCTTACAATTGGGTGTTTGCTCACAACTGGCTCTTTGATGCCTCGCTCTCGCTGGCTATGAGCTACAAGCGAGCTAAAGCCGATGTTGCCAATAGCGGCACTTTCCTTCGCGATTTCGATTTCAAGAATATAAATCTTGATGGTGTCGCTCGCTTAGGACTTGTGTGGAACAATATGCGCTGGTATTATGGTGCAAGTGCCATATTCCATACTTATAACTATAAGAAGAAACAGTTCCGTACCAACACCATTTTTGGTAGCGTGAATGTTTATATAGGATTTAATTTTTGGTAATTACGATGACTCGTATCTATTCTTTTTTATTTCTCTTTTTTCTGCTTTCCGCTCCTAAGGCTTATTCCTTCACCAAGGTTTCTCCAAAGGCTTATTCTTATTCCTTGGCTGATGTCGATTATAGTAAAGCAGACTCAACAAAGGTTGTCAAACTTCTGCGCGAAGCTTCACGCCTAAAATCTTCCACCAATTGGATGACCTATTTTGGCAAGCAGTTCTGTGGTGTGCCCTATGTGGCTAAAACTCTCGAGCGCAACAAGACCGAACGATTAATCGTCAACCTCCGTCAGCTCGACTGCACCACCTTTGTTGAAACCACTCTTGCACTTACTCTCTGCGCCAAGAATGGCAAAACGTCCTTTGCCGACTATTGCCACTATCTTCGCCTTGTACGCTATCGTCAGGGTCGAGTATCTTACCCCTCTCGCCTGCATTATTTCACCCAATGGATAGACGACAATTCTTCGCTTGGCTTTGTCAAAGAGGTCACCTCGGCTTCCAAACCTTTCACGGCTCTACAAACCCTCAACATCGATTTCATGACCACCCATGTCAACCTTTATCCGATGCTCAAGGGTAATAAGCCTGCCATTGCCGAGGTCAGAGCAGGCGAAAAAGCTCTCAACGGTCGCAAGTTTCGCTACATCCCCAAGCGCTCCATCGACAACTCTTCGTTGCTCCGTCGTACCATCCACGATGGCGATATCCTCGTTATGCTCACCAGTAAGAAGGGGTTAGATACCAGCCATATAGGAATCGCCGTTTGGCATAAAGACGGACTCCATCTTCTCAATGCCTCTCAGCTTCGCCATAAGGTTGTGGTCGAATCAAAACTATTCCGCGATTACATGCTTTCTCAGAAATCGCAGACAGGCATTAGAGTGGTTAGAGTGATGTAAATACGCAAAAATCAACTGATTAGTTTTGATATGTCGTGTTTTTTGTATAATTTTGTACCAAATTTATAGTATATGGGAATATTTGGCTTATTTAACAAGAAAAAGAAGGAGACTCTCGATCAGGGTCTTGAGAAGACCAAGCAGAGTGTTTTCTCTAAGTTGACACGTGCTATTGCTGGTAAGTCTAAAGTCGACGACGATGTGCTCGACAACCTCGAAGAAGTCCTTATCACCAGCGATGTCGGCGTTGATACCACCTTGAAAATCATTGAGCGTATCGAGGAGCGTGTGGCTCGCGATAAGTATGTTTCTACTTCCGAGCTCAATGGCATTCTTCGCGACGAGATTGCGTCTCTTTTGAGCGAAAACCATACTGAGGATAACGATAATTGGGATCTCCCTGCCGATCATAAGCCTTACGTTATACTCGTTGTGGGTGTAAATGGTGTTGGCAAAACCACTACCATCGGCAAACTTGCTTATCAGTTCAAGAATGCTGGCAAAAAGGTTTATCTCGGTGCTGCCGATACCTTCCGCGCAGCTGCTGTTGAGCAACTTTGCATTTGGGGCGAAAGGGTAGGAGTGCCTGTTGTTAAGCAGCAGATGGGTTCCGACCCTGCTTCCGTGGCTTTCGACACTCTGCAGAGTGCTAAAGCCAATGGTGCCGACGTGGTATTGATTGATACTGCCGGTCGTTTGCACAATAAGGTTGGACTCATGAACGAGCTTAAGAAGATTAAGGATGTTATGAAAAAGGTTCTTCCTGAGGCTCCTGATGAGGTTATGCTCGTGCTCGATGGCTCTACTGGTCAGAATGCTTTCGAACAGGCTAAGCAGTTTGCTGCCGTCACTCAGATCACATCTCTCGCTATCACCAAGCTCGATGGCACAGCCAAGGGTGGAGTAGTGGTTGGCATCAGCGATCAGCTCAAAGTGCCTGTTAAATACATTGGTCTTGGCGAAAAAATGGAAGACCTCCAGCTGTTCAATAAGCGCGAGTTCGTAGATTCGCTCTTTAACAACTAAACTTTGCAATGAAGAAAAATCAGATAGACTTTATTACTCTTGGATGCTCTAAGAATCTCGTCGACAGCGAGCTGCTCATGAAGCAGTTCGAAGCCAACGGCTATCATTGCGTCCACGATTCTAATCGTCCACAGGGCGAAATCGCTGTCATCAACACGTGCGGATTCATTGGCGACGCTAAAGAAGAGAGCATCAACACCATCCTTGAGTTTGCTCAGCGTAAAACCGAAGGCAAACTCAACAAGCTCTACGTCATGGGTTGTCTCTCGCAGCGATACAAAGACGAGCTCGAAGCCGAAATCCCTGAGGTCGACAAATACTATGGCAAATTCAACTATAAGCAGTTGCTCACAGAACTGGGTAAAGCCGAGGTGCCTTCGTGCAATGGTGTCCGTCATCTCACCACACCACGCCATTATGCCTACCTCAAAATCAGCGAGGGCTGCGACCGCCATTGTGCTTATTGCGCCATTCCTCTTATCACCGGCAAACATATCAGCCGACCAAAGCAAGAGATTCTTGCCGAAGTAGAACGCATGGTTGCCGAGGGTGTGAAAGAATTCCAGGTCATTGCCCAAGAGCTCACATATTACGGTGTCGACATCGATGGCAAGCGCCATATTGCCGACCTTATTTCCGACATGGCAGATATCAAGGGTGTCAAGTGGATTCGTCTCCATTATGCTTACCCTAACCAGTTCCCTATGGAACTCCTCGATGTTATGAAGCAAAAGAAGAATGTATGCAAATACATCGATATTGCTCTTCAGCACATCTCCGACCACATGCTCACAGCCATGCATCGCCACGTCAGCAAGCAAGATACCATGGATCTCATTGCTGCCATGCGCAAAGCTGTTCCTGGCATCCATATTCGCACCACCTTGCTCGTTGGCTTCCCTGGCGAAACAGAAGAAGACTTCCAAGAGCTTGTCGACTTCGTCAAGTGGGCACGATTCGAACGTATGGGAGCCTTCGCTTATTCTGCCGAAGAGGGCACTTATAGCGCCGACCATCTCGTCGACGATGTTCCTGATGAGGTAAAGCAGGCACGCTTGAGCAAGCTCATGGCTATCCAGCAGCGTATCAGCGCAGAGATAGAGGCTGAAAAGGTGGGCAAGGTTCTGAAAGTCATCATCGACCGCAAAGAGGGCGACTACTATATCGGACGCACCGAGTTCTGCTCGCCAGAGGTTGACCCAGAGGTGCTCATCAAGGCCGACGACAAAGCTCTCCGCACCGGTTGTTTCTACGATGTAGAAATCACCTCCAGCGAGGAGTTCGACCTCTATGGAAGAGTAGTATAATCGCCCCTTTACACCCCTTTACACCCCTTTACGCCCCTTGCGCCCTCCGCGTCCCCTCCCTCCTTGCGCTTCCATCTTTCGCCCCTCGAGCCCCTCCGTCCTCGTCCGATGTCGTTTCTACGACATCGCTCATCCCTCTCTCACCCCTCATTCTTTAATCTCTTTATATTAAATATGAATAATAAGGAACTAATTGCTGAACTAGCACAACAGACAGGATATTCTCAGACCGACACTCAGAAGCTTGTCCGCACATTGGTAGATGAAGTGGGAATCCGTTTCACCGAAGGCGATAGTGTTTACCTCAACAACTTCGGCACCTTCGAAGTTAAGAAACGCATGGAAAGGGTCGTGGTAAACCCTGGCACCCAGCAGCGCATGCTTGTGCCTCCAAAGCTCGTTCTCAACTTCAAGCCCATAGCTTCTATTAAAGAAAACTTAAAGAATGGAGGATTGCAAGATGAGTAAAGTATCAATCACTGAACTCGCCTCTAAGCTTATGGAGAAACACGGCCTTAAGCGTACCGAGGCAGAATTATTTATCCGCCAGTTTGTTGGTGTTATCAACGACGGACTAAAAAATGATAAATCAGTAAAGGTAAAAGGTCTTGGCACATTCAAGGTCCAAGCCGTTAGCGCCCGTAAGAGCGTGGATGTCAATACAGGTGAAGCCATCGTCATCGAGGGTAGAGACAAAATCTCGTTCACAGCAGAGGCTGTTATGCGCGACCTCGTAAACGCTCCTTTCGCTCAGTTCGAGACCGTCATCGTCAACGATGGTGTCGACTTCTCCGAAATCGACGCTAAACACGAAGCTGATAATACAGAAGCCAAAGAACCTACACCTGCTGTTGAGCCTGCTCCAGCAGTAGAGCCCGAGCCAACAGCAGAGCCTGCTCCAGCAGTAGAGCTTGAGCCAACAGCAGAGCCTGCTCCAGTAGCAGAGCCTGAGCCAACAGTAGAGCCTGCTCCAGCAGTAGAGCTTGAGCCAACAGCAGAGCCAGCTCCAGCAGTAGAGCCTGAGCAAACAGTCGTTGAGCCTACTCCTGTAGCAGAGCCTGAGCCTGCAGTCGTTGAGCCAGCTCCAGCAGCAGAGCCTGAGCCAGCAGTCGTTGAGCCAGCTACAGTAGTCGAGCCTACTCCAGCAGTCGAAGATTCAGACTCAGATACCGACGAGCTTGAAACTAAATCAAAGTCATACAAGAATACAATCATTGTTCTTGCATCCTCGTTAGCTTGCGTAGTCATTCTTGCTGTAGTAGGCTTCGTCTACATGTTTTCGCAGATTGAAAAGCGCGACAATCGCATCGCACACCTCGAAACCCAAACAGCAACTCTTGCTGACCGCATGATGAAGACTCACATGTCGCCAACTCCCGCAGCCAATCAGCCTGCCGCTAATGATGAGGCAGACAACATCTTGGCAGCCAACGAGCAGAAGATAGAGGCAGCCCAAAAAGCCGACAAGGAAAATAATCTCAAAACAGCAGAAACAAAGCCCGAACCTAAGGCGGAACCAAAGGCTGCAACCAAGCCAACAGCAGAATCCAAGGCTCATGCTGCTAAGTCTGCACCTTCTATCCTTTCGCAGTCAGCCTACGACAAAGATCCACGTGTTCGCACAGGTGCCTATGTCATCACAGGCATTGCCAACACCGTTACGGTCAAAGCTGGTCAAACCATATCTTCTCTCAGCAAGACCTACCTCGGTCCAGGTATGGAATGCTACCTTGAAGCTGTCAATGGTGGCAATCGCGAACTTAAAGCAGGAGAAAAAATCAAAATCCCTGCTCTTAAAACCAAAAAGAGCTTGAAGAAATAAAAAAATCAAAACAGCCTCACTCCCTATTTCTTGGGAGTGAGGCTGATTCTTTATACATCATTATTCATGCTTTATTTTCCATGCTTTATTTTCCATCCTTTATTTTCCATGCTTTCTCGAGAAAATGCTCAAGTTGTCCGATGGCTTAAACACCACTTTGCTATGCGCTTCGATAGTTATCTTCTCCTTTGTCTGAGGATTCATACCCTGGCGTGCTGGCACTTCCTTAACAAAAAATCTACCGAAGTCAGGAATCGAAACCTCGCCATCACCTTCGCATATATTATCAGCTATTGCGCCTAACACCATGTTCACATAAGTTGCAGCATCAGCCTTCGAGATGCCTGCTTTCTCTGCCACAGCGGCAGCAAGTTGAGTTTTGTTCATTTTGTTTATTTTTAGAGATTATGGTTACAAAAGTAACAATAATTATCTAAAATCCATCATCATCTCCTTATATTTTTACTACCTTTGCACCTGATAATTTATTTTAATATCATTATTACTCACACTTATGCATTTAGCAGAATTAATATTCTTTGGTTGCTTTACAATATTTGTCATCGCAATCCTACTTCTCGACACCCTCGTCATTGATAAGAAAGCCCACGAAGTTTCTATGAAAGAAGCTGGAATCTGGACAGCCGTTTGGATTATCCTTGCCCTCTTGTTTTCCGTCTTCCTATGGTTCCATGGCGACTTAGTCCATGGTATCAACAATTTCAGCGACCTGCAAGCCGTCACCACGAAATACGCATCCCACATCAAACTAAATCCTGACGACTTCGAGTGGAGCCTACAGCAATATCGCCACCACATGACCATATCCTACATCTCTGGCTATCTGCTAGAGAAAACACTCTCTGTCGACAATCTCTTCGTTATGATGATGATTTTCACCTCCTTTGGCGTTAGCAAAAAGGAATATCAGCATGTGCTCAACTGGGGAATCTTTGGAGCCATCGTTTTGCGCTGCATATTCATCTTCCTTGGCTCAGCCTTCGTCACTCGTTTCTCTTGGCTTCTCACCGTCTTTGGCCTATTCCTTGTGTATAGTGGCTTCAAGATGTTTTTCGAGAAAAAGAAAGATGAAGAAGTTGATGTTGCCAACCATCCTGTAGTAAAATTCCTGTCGCGCCATTTCCGTGTCACCAGCGAATTCCAGGGCGACCATTTCTTTGTTCGCAATGCCGGCAAACTCTTCATCACCCCTCTCTTCATCACCGTCGTCTTCATAGAGTTTAGCGACCTTGTGTTTGCTTTCGACAGCATTCCTGCCATATTCTCTATCACCATCGACCCCTACGTGGTGTTCTTCTCCAACATCTTTGCCATCCTTGGCTTGCGAGCTATGTTCTTCCTCTTGGCAGGCGTAGCCGACAAGTTCTGGCTCTTAAAACCAGGAGTTTCATTCCTCCTGCTCTTCATAGGTATCAAGCTCCTCATCCACGACTTCATCGAAATCGATGCCGTTTGGTCGTTGGTATTCATAGTCTTAGTCCTCGTAGTCAGCATCGTTGGCTCATTAGTGGTTAAGAAGAAAACTGCATAACCATATTGTCTGTCTTGGGATCATCCGAAAAACATAGTGGATTATTTTATAGATAGTGTTTAATGTTTAGATGGTCTTTTAAACATAAACCTTATAAACCCCTGTCAT
>OJMJ01000203.1_pt1 | contig 31926 bp, 28 predicted proteins | sample 1597181 | NCBI WGS metagenome assembly OJMJ01 (sample SAMEA2452126, study PRJEB22498) | human gut metagenome | biome: human feces; feature: human gut; material: feces | place: Australia | collected 2012
GATGCGTAAAGATATATGTGAATACCTCTTCTCGCTTCTCCTCGTTGTTCCATGCTGCCACACTATCCACCAATGCAGCAAAGCTCGCATATATCAGTTTGCCGATACGTAGCTTGTACTCATTCAGATAGTCTCTAATGTCCTCCCTGAATATCAGCAAAGGCAGATGTTCACACAATCCCATGGCAATGGCATAAGCTGCGTCTGGTCGTCCTTTTGCCAACACTGCTGGTATCGATTTCTTCTCCCATCGCTCCAATAGTCGTAGCATATACATGAAGTCGTCTTTGTCATCAGGGAAGAATGTCACCACTTGCTGGAAGTACTTGGCATATGCTTCCTCCAGGTCTATATACAATCCTTTGGGTACATAATCTATCTTCGGACGTTCCATACAGCTTCTCCTTCTGCGCACCTCGGCTGCTTCATCCAGCTTTTTCTGATGGGCAAGGCGTTCTTCTTCATTTTTACGAACTGCTTCCAACTCTTCTTGGAACTCTTGCGTCTGCATGGTCTCTGCACACAGATGTTTGCTTATAAGTCGTGACAGGTATCTGCTCCATGCCTCATGATTGCTTTCATCCACGCAATCGGGGCAGAGCCTACCACCTATGCTCCATGTCTTTTCTGACAGGTGGAAATCCCATTCGTATCTTTTCTTATCTGGCATATTCTAAAAGTTTATAAGGAATGTGTGGTGAAAGTAAAATTTTTTAAGTGATTTGACATAAACCATAAATACCCCCGATAGTTGGCAAACCCTACGGGTTAAATCTATTTGTTTAAGGTTGGCTTTACGAGAGTAAACTCTCGACATCCACCCTTAAACAAATAGATTGTGCAGCAAAGCAGCACTTGCCAACAATCGGGCAATAAACATAAAAAACATTAGGGACATGTTTACAACCGTATGTATTCTCAATGCGCAGCTTGTGTGCTCCACTGGTTTTTATTCTGTTTATCGCCGTATATGTTTTCCGAGTGGCACATCGTGCCACAGCTTTGCATTCAGATAAAGCAGTCGAGAACTCGTTCTCGTAAGGCTTTGTATGAATGTAAAGCAAGTCGAAGACTCGGAAAACAGATGCGGTGTTTTTATCGGTTTTTGTTTTTATCCATCTCCAACAAGTATTCAAACCCAAACACAAACGTGTCCCTCTTAGCATCCCCATACAGAAAATCCTCAAAACTGGTAAATGATGACAGAAACATCTGCCCATAAAGCATATTGATCGTGTTAATATGCCAAACCATAGCATTACTATATCGTTGCTCTGTACGCTTGTCTTTCATAACAAGTGTCAGGATATGACATACAGCCTCCAATAGAAACTCATAATACGAGCAATGACTCTCTCTGTCTGGCTCAAAGTAATCCACATCTTTACAATGAAGCCTTGCAAGTCGTTCAAGAAGATAGAAAGCGTTTCCTGCCGCCTCTTCATCCTTGCCATTTTCATATTGCTGCATAAAGACTTCAAGCAATGGAACAAATGCCATAGCAGCCTTTTTACCATCATTCCACGTACTCGGTTCTATCCAAGCCTTGTCGATTTCCTCACGCATGGTAGGTGTGAACCATATAAAACTGTAGTTCTTCCATGACTTCACTGTGCGCATGGCAGCAGGATACTTGTTAGGATAATTATTCTTGATGTCTTGCAGCATGTGTCCCAGTGTTTCTGCCATACACTTGGCATGCATATATCGTTCTTCATCTGTCTCACTGGCTGCATAGTCATAACAGTCTGTGTACCATTCTTCATGCGGAAGGTCACTCTCCACTACGTATTTACGGCTGTCTATGGCTTCTGACCAATAGGTCAGATAGCGGATTAGTACATCATGAGGCAATGCCTTCAGCTCTTCTACGACTTTCTGAATTTTCTTGTCTACAACAAAATCGTAATAATCGCCTTCGGCGTTGTAGACGAAATCGAATGAGTCTTTGTGCATATTCTTTATTCTGTTATCACATAGAGACGCTTACCAAAGCAATAATTATATCCAAATTCAACATTGAACAATTCAACATCGGCAAAGCCGACAATTCAACATTCAACACTCAAAACTCAACATTGCGCTTCGCGCATAACCTTCTCCACCTCTTTCAAAGATACATTCAGCATACGAGATACATAGATAGGAGTTATCTCATCCACTCTACCTGATTGACGTTCCATGCCAATCAAATACTCGATGTTTTTTCTGAGGTCACCAAGACTGTTGGAAAATGTAGGAACTGTGTTGTCTTCCGCTTTCTTTTCCTTGAAAGCATCAAACGTTTCACTTCCATCTTCTCCATACTTTCCGTCCTTTGCCTCATAAATGACAGACGGCTCTAAGACTTCCACACTATGCCATGCACCAGGAGGTATCACACAGCCATAATTCCCAATGGTAGGGTCAAGATGAATGCGCTCTTTTTCCTTGCCATTTTCGTCATAGATAACTTCTATAAGTTTACCACACAAAAGCAATACATTCTCATTGCTATTTGGATGTCTATGAATGGGAACAACAGTTCCTGGCAGCAATGCGTTCAGAATACGTTGCGAGTTATCATCCGATGTTGTACGTAAGTCGTAGCTCTGACGCAAGCGCGGATTCTCTACAGCCTGTTCAAAGAGCTTGCCTAAAAATTCTTTGTTTATTTCCATTATCGTTAGTCATTAGGTAATCTGTTCGATTTACGAGGTACAAAAAGGAAAGAACAGAATTGCCAAAGCAGTGAGAGCAAACCAAACTTGTTTGAGGTTTGCCGAGTCGTGATGGCATTCGATGAAATCAACTTCAAAATTGCTACTATAAAGTTTCTCATTATGCGTATAATAATTATACAAATGAGCGATTAACGGACATCTATGCAGCCTACACATCACGTCCATTAATCGCTCATCAACCAATTGCTTATCTTACGATTGCTTCTTTGATGCTTTCTACGATATACTTAACATCATTATCTGTCACATACGGACCTGCTGGCAAACAGAAGCCTACCTTGAAGAGTTCTTCTTCAATACCATTGGTATATACAGGAGCACCCTCATACACGGGTTGTTTGTGCATCGGCTTCCATACCGGACGACATTCTATCTTCTTACCAAGCATGAACACACGCAATGCCTCTACATTTTCGTTAGGCTGACAGTCGGTTGTTGCTGAATCAACGGCATGGATTACACCTGCTGCACCACCTACGGCAGTCTTGATAACTTCCTTGTATGCGTTCTCCTGACCTTGAATCTTCACATCCGCATCCAAAGTGGCAGCACAAAGCCAGAAGTTGGCATCATAGCGTTTGTCGGCAGGTTGCTTGTGAATATGCACACCTGGTACGTCCTTCAAAAGTTCCTCATAGAGTGATTGCACATGCTTGTGGTGAGCAATATGGTCATTGAGGACAGTCATCTGACCACGACCGATTCCTGCGCACACATTCGACATACGATAATTGTAACCGATAGCCGTATGCTGATAGTAAGGATAAGCATCGCGAGCCTGTGTAGCATACCACATTACCTCGTTGGCATCCTCCGCATTACGGCATATCATTGCGCCACCACCCGAAGTCGTAATCATCTTGTTGCCGTTGAACGACAATACACCATATTTGCCGAATGTACCCAACACTTGTCCATCAAAGCGTGAGCCCATACCCTCGGCTGCATCCTCTACCACTGGAATGCCATACTTGTCGGCAATAGCCATAATCTCATCAATGCGGTAAGGCATACCATACAGAGCTACAGGCACTATAGCCTTAGGATATTTGCCTGTCTTCTCTTTACGGTCGAGGATAGCCTTCTCCAACAAAACAGGATCCATGTTCCATGTTTCACCCTCAGAACCTACGAACACTGGCTTGGCACCGAGATATGTAATGGGGTGACTCGAAGCACAGAATGTGAAACTCTGCACCAATACTTCATCACCAGCCTTCACACCACAGCCAATCAAAGCCAAGTGTACTGCCGCTGTACCAGCCGACAGACAAACGACCTTGCGGTCAAGCGGCTCTGTACCGTCACTCTTACTGTTGGCGAACGTCTCCAAATCCTTCTCGAAGGCATTCACATTCGGTCCCATTGGTACCACCCAGTTGGTGTCGAAAGCCTCCTTTACATATTTCTGTTCCAAACCAGCCTCACTCATGTGGGCAAGGCACAAGTAAATTGTTTTTCTTTCTTCCATTTCTGTATTTGTTTATATGTTATTTTTTAAGTAACTAAGTAAGATCTATAATTTGCCAACCACTATTTTTGAGTTTCTCAATATTATATAATTCATACGAAGACTTATGCATCGCATAACATAGCAAATGTGTTGGACGTGACAAACCGACATATGTCATTTTCATCGCACTCTGTATATGCACTCCTTTCCGTTGCTCTCCTATTTCTTTATAGAAAGGATTTGGATAATACGCAGCTGCTTTAGTCTTGGTTGCTTTCTGCTTTTCTTTACTTACATGTATAGATTCATACTTCCCTTGATACATCGTCTCAATGTAGAGTGTTGCACAATGGGTTTGCCCTTTAGCATGATGTACTGTTTCTATCTGTAGTTGAGTATCTTTTTGTTGTGGAATTTCTATATTAGGGATATATGGTTTGTTTATAAACCTCACGCATTCATCACTTTTTGTAACACTCATATGTTCTAATAACCAATCTGCCAAAGCTTGTATTCTATCATACACCTCTTGATATCGGGATAATACCATTAACTTAACAATGGCAAATGCCAACAAATTGTATTTCTTAAACGAATCTTTATCTTCGTTTTTCAAGAAATTCAACAAGGATGTTGGTGTAAAAGGCCTATCACATAAATCATTTTTGTTACTCATCCGCAAGCATTCACACATTATCTCATTTATAATGGCCATTCTCTCCTTATTGTCGGAAAGACCTCGCAATTTATTAACATAGTCTGCAATACTCTCTGCATATTTAGTGGAAGAAGATTCTTCTGAAGCATATTCTGGGTATAAGTCCATTAACCGCAATTCTTTTGGGTTAAATTCTCTATTGTCTGGCCATTTCGAGTTCCAACCGATAATATGAAAACCATATTTCTTTTCTGGAATATTATTCAAATCATATGTTTCTATCAGCTCTTCGAATTTTTCAATCAGTAAATCTCTATGTTCATAGTCATATACTAAGAGATAAGGTTTTATTTCAGGATTGGTATTTCGTGTACCCCTCACGACTTGACCCGATTCACGCCTAAACATAAAAGCGTCAACAATCGATGCTACAGGTGATGTTAGTCGCATAGAGTTATTAAATGTCTGTACTTTCCTTGGTTTCCATGCACAATCAGTTGTGTCTGAACCTACATGAAAAATAGACTGGTTAACGTCACCAATACGTTGGAAACATACACTATCATCACAAAATAGTTGATCCATAATTTCCAATTGATGCTCTTGTAAATCCTGTGTTTCATCAATGAACACATATTTGAAACGTTTTCTAAGAATTGACTTGATACGAGGACAGCGATTGATATATATTTGTGCAAGAACGTAACAATCATCATAACTCAATATACCCCTATCAAACATATGCATTTTTAACTCACATAGGATTTTTAGGATATGCTTCCTATTCTCTTCTTCTTTTCCTTTCCATGTTTTAGGTGGTTTCATTGATGCAACTTTAAATTCCTTTTGCCGTGTATAATCCCATGGAATGAAATGACCATCAACAGTAACTATTATTCCAAAATTCTTTGCTTGCTCAATCCCTTTATACTTATACCAAGACCAAACTTTATCATTTTTTATCCATTTACTTTGAATGCACTTCAAGAATTCTTCTTTGCTTATTGCCGTATCAATACGACTAATTGGATTTGAGAACCTTATGTCGTAGTAAGGAATAGCTAAATAAGAGTCTACGAAGTCCTGTATTGTACCCACAAAGTTTGGATATTCAAATAGGTTAGGACACGCTTTTGACAGTTTTTTCTTTATTTCATCTACAGCCGCATTGGTATGCGATAACACAAGAATTCCATCTGTTGCAGAACGAGGGCGTAATTTGGACAAACAATATAACTTCGCTTGTAATGCTGTAGTTTTTCCACTACCAGGAACCGCAAGCAAGTCGCAACTTTCCAAAGATCTTATGAAATTCAACCTTTCTTGGTCAAAATGATTGTTTCCTATCAGCAAACGCTCAGATTCTGCAATATGTATATCGTCAATTAGCATACGTGGTTAATTGCTTGAACAAGATAATAAGCTGTATCATCATTCTTAATATCCAATTTCGTAGTAAGTTTTTTTATTGATAAACATATTTCCGAAGCTATTGCGACTTTATCAAGACTTCTGTCCTTCAATTTTTCAGCCAGTTTGCTTCGGAATTTTTCATCATCAAAATCCCCATCAGGTGTTTTCTTGAACTCGTCTGTCTTACTATGAACATTCATACAAGCCTCTTTAAATATCGCAGATAACGCGTTAGACATGAATAGACACCATTCGAGAGTCCAGTGGGTTGCAAGGAATAACTTGACATTTGTGTTGTCGTTGCTGTCTAACTTCGCATTGATGCCATTGAGTTTGTTTTTCTCTTCCACATCATCAAAAGTCCAATCTTCCTTGGGTCTTACATCGTAATCTGTAACAATTGATACTGGATAATTCAAGGTCTTTCCATCTTTGCGCATCAGTATTCTTGCATAATGAAGATAAGCAGTACTACCTACATTAACAACAGAGACCTCATGCCGAGTAAGATTCATCTCCAAGTTGTTTGCAAGAACAGGAATAATCATATCTTCCGCCCAACCTTCAACAATGATAACACCTTTTGCGAAAAACAAATTGGATTTTGTGACATCAAGAAAGTTTTCCAAATATATGTAATCATTATCCTCCAACTTTGTTTTCCCTTTCGTCAAAGGATAAACATCATTATCTTTACATAACACTACAGACGTGTTATTCATGCTAATTTTTACCTTTGATGCGAGATTGGGACTATGAGTTGTCAAGATAAACTGCACTTCGTCTTCTTGCTGTATTCCCTCTATGACCTTCATCTGTGCCTGTGGATGTAGGTGTGCCTCCAATTCTTCGATTAAGCACAGCTTCAGTCCTTCATTCATTCTCCTCAAATGAAGCAGTTCTGTAGCCATAAAAAGACGATTCATTGAACCTAATCCCATATTTGTGGAATCTTTAATACCTATACTGATTTTCTCAAGAATACTTTTTATATTTGAATCAGAAATCGACAAATCAGACTCATAACTATCAGACAGAAAAGACTTGATAAACGTATCTATTACATCTTTTATTTGGCTTTTGTTACTTTTTGCTCCACCTGTTTCGTCCTTAAACCATTCTGTAATCCTGTCATTCGCATTTGCAATGATATTCTCAAAAGTATTTTTGCCAATAGCACCCTCTTGAAACAATTCATGTCCCATAAGGATTTGCGACAGCCTTGAATTTTTCTTGGCAGTCAAATCATAATCTGCATCACGAAGTGCACGAAGATAAGTTGCCTTTATTAATTCTTTCTCATTCGCATTTATTGGCTTCAATGTGCCATCATATGCCTTTACTTCATAAGGTAGAATCTTGCCCGCATTTTTCGATGCCTCCAAGACAAGATGTAGCGAGACAATGGCTGTATCTGGATTAATTTGCACTTTATCTGTGAACGGTGCCGCTTCTGGATCTGATAATTCCGTGAAAATTAGGTCTATTCGCAAGTTGTCACATCCTACTGAGAAATCGGTTTCAACAAGATGTATCCATTCCATAGAATGAGTCTTTGTAACCAACTTTATTGCGTCTATAATTGCAGTCTTTCCAGAGTCATTTTCTCCTATAAGCACATTGAGTCCTTTTGTAAAAGGAACTGTCAGATGGGGCTTGGTTTCATCAATAACACCATCCTCATTTGTGTATTTTCTAAAATTCCAAAGTCTTAATTCAGATAAATACATAGAAATACTATAATAAGGTTTTAATTTAGAAAAGAATATAGCTCGTATATTCTTTCACTATAGATTTTTCAACACCTCTTCAGATACATCTGTACCCAAAAAGTCATTCAAAGCCTTATATGGATTCTCATTATTATCCACCGCTTTCTTCATTACCTTATATGCTTTAAATGCAAGTATCATAGGGGAATCCGAACAGCCCATACATTGCATAGCAACATACTCAGCAACCCTTTTAAAGTGTTCTTGTTCCATTTTTTAGTTTTATGCTAATTTTTTATACCGAAATTCTACTATTTGTATGTAGCAGGTAGTGGTTTCGCTCCACAGGCATATGCCTATTCATTCATACCTGCTTTACCTTATATCCTATAGATAAAAAAGAAGAGGACTCCCTATAAAACTATCAGAGAGGTCTCAAAGAGAATCCTTTTCTTTTATTACAGTTCAAACTTATGCTTTGGATCATTGAATATCTCCTCACTATCCAAGATGATTGGCTCAACATCCACATCACGCAGGAATACATAAGGCTTGTCATAGTGGTAATATGGAGCACGCTCCACACGGTCGCAATTGCCATCCTCCATAATCTTGATAGTATCTTCAATAAGGTCGAAACCAACGTGTGCCATCACACCAGCATAAGCCATATGGCGAATGTTCACCTCTGTCACCTTCATGTTGCCCTCGCTATCCTCCTTCAAGTCGAATGAAAGGATGCCATGAGCTGTAACATTAAGCTTCTTCTCAAGATACTTAATGCAACGGTCGCAGAACTCATTGATACGGTCTTCGTTCAAGAAACGGCCAAAGTGAGTATTACCCGTAACACGAGAAGGAGCTGTGCTTGCCATAACGTACTCTGCACATTCCAATGCTGCGCCCTTCACATACTCGCCATTGTAATAAAGCATTTCGTTTGCCAAGTGGCGACCAGTAAGAAACTCGCTAACTGTAAACTCTGGGATAAAGCTGTTGATAAAGAGCCAACTCTTATAGCTGCTCAAATCATTAAGCTTCAACGAACCGAGTCCACCAGTACCATTAGTAGCACGAATCCAGCAAGGGAAGCCTATTTCCTTCTCTACCTCTTCAAACTTAGGATTTTCCTGAGTTACCTTGATGGTCTTGGGAATAAACTCTGTACCCTCCAAAGCTTCAGCCATGATGGCTTTGTCCTTAAGCGACAAGCTAAGAAGTTTGCAACCCATGAAAGTAGGACAAGGGAATTTTCCATGCTTGTCATAATAATCGCCCCATTCTACAATCTCGCTTTCCGGCTGAACGAAAGCGTAGTCGATGTTCTTCTCCTTCACCAACTTCTCAATCCATGGGAAGTATTCAGGAGTGTTGCAACGAGGGCAGATGTAATACTCATCTACCAGACCCTTCATGAAGAAGCCCATAGCTTTCTTCTCAATGTCGCAACCGATAATCTTGTAATCGGGATGATTTTCACGAATGATTGTGGTGATAGAACGAGGAGTCAAACCACCAATACCTGTTACCAGAATTGTTTTCATTTTATAAAAATTTATGTTTATTCGAAATGTTTCATTATGATATTATAGCCGTTTTCCACAGACCAATTATTTTTAAGGAAATTCCAGCCCTTTTCACCCATAACTTCTCTATCTGCATTGATGAAATCGTCAACAGCCTTGGCAAATCCTTTCACATCATTACTTTCACAACAGAATCCAAAACCATTGTCTCGTGCAATGGTGCCTATATCTGTATTAGCATCTGTTGCTGCCAACACAGGATTTCCCGATGCCAAATAATTAAGAATACGCGATGGAAAATTAGGAATAGTAAAACGATGATCCAGGAACATCATGCCTACATCACATTGGTCGGAAATCAACTGATATTCATCTTTAGGCATATAATTTAGCAACTTTACATTTGCCGGCTTCTCACTATCAACAAAAGCTTTAAGTTTACCAAAGTCTGAACCGGAACCTATAATAATGAAATAGGCCTTCTTGTTTTCTTTTTCATGTCTTAGACATTTAATTAAAAAATCTATACCTTGGGGCTTTCCTAAATTTCCACCGTAAAGAAAGATAACTGCCTCTTCTGGAATATCATATTTTTTCTTAAGTTCTATACCATCACGTTTAAAATTAGGATCTTGTGTAGGTATTAGCAAGCAATTAGGACAGACCTCTACTCTGTCAGACTTTATTTCAGGATTATGCCCTAAGACATATTGTACGTTTGCTGGACTCATGCAGCCGATATAGTCTGATATGCGGTAAAAGAATTTTTCCTTTCTTCTAAAATACTTATATATAAGTCCTTTTAGACCTGTTTTCCTCATCATACCTAAATCTACAGCATTCTGTGGAAAAATATCTTTCAACATCAAATAAGTCTTTGCATTATAGTGCTTTTTTGCCCATGCGATTGTATTTGCAGAAGTGATTGGAGGTGTGGGATATATAATTAAATCAAAGTGAATGTTCTTGAAGTATTTTCTTAATGCTTTTTTGAAATAAAAATCAATCAGTACCGTTGTCAATCCTTTTTTTATAATATTGACATTTCCTGTTATATCACCTGTTTTAACACGTAATACTGTCTTATTGTTCCATTGTTGGATGCCACAAGGTTCTGAACTTCTGCTATCATTAGAGCAAGCAACATAGACATTATGTCCATTCCTTACAAATACATCAAGCAAGTCCTCATACATGCTGGTATGACCTGAATCAGAAAAGGTCAGAGAAAGTAACAAGATGTTCATTTTCCTACTAATTTTAATATTGTTTTAATTATATGAACTCTAACTACCGCCAATGCCTCTTTAAACTTATACTCACGTCCCTTATAATTATCAAAAATGGGAACAAGTAGCGATTTACTTCTATGCTTCGAGAAATATTTTATATAAGAATGCCCGTCCATTTTAGAAAATGGTGACAATTCCTTTATTCTTTTTCCATCCAAACATTCTATATCGAATTGTCTAATTGGTCTTCCGTCTTTATCAGTATAAAACCAAATCAGTTCGCACTTGTCACCATTTATACGTAACGCATAAGTTTCTTTAGAGTAATCAGGATAGTTGAGCTTTCCGTCAAAGTAAACTCCCGACGGTAAATAAAAATTACCAAGACCATAAACAATCGGTTTGCCTTTATAAAGTTCTGCCCCTTGTGGACGATGCGAATGACTACCTATAACGGCCTCCACTCCTGCATCAATCAAATCATGTGACAACTTTATATGCATTGGCATAACCAACTTTTCGCCGTCATAATTCCAATGCATAAAGCAATACACTTTAGTCTCAGTATGATTCTTTAAATATTTTTCCACTTTGCGTACAAAGTCATCATAATATGAATCGTAAACACGCAAGTTATTTTCTTTATTTGGATTGGTATGTGTGTACAATCTCCAGCAATGACCAAAGAAAGCCATACGCACACCATCCATCTCCACCTCAAGGGGCTCGTATTTTTCCCCTGTTGAAACTCCAAAACATTTTACCCCCCCGATTGCAAAATATCTATCGTGCGTTGTATCTTATCGGGATAATCATAGGTGTGATTATTTGCGAGTGAAACAATTACACTTTTTGATTTACTAAAAGCATCTAATACGGTTGATGCATTGTAAAGCGTCAATGGTTTCTGCTTTTCACCATCATTTAATATATTTGCTTCCAAGTTCAGAACAATAATTTCATCTTTGAAAGCATCAATCTGTGATACGGCTTCAATAAAATCACTTACCCTTTCATAAGGACAAGCTATATCTCCCAAGAATATCATAGCTATTTTCTTAAAAGCATTTCATTAACAATATATCTTCTCTTTCCTGATGCCAGAACAGGAATTTCGTTACAATATTCAACTTTAATAATAGCATCCGGACCTAACTTTTCTTTGAAGAGTTTTATCAATTTCTCTTCATCCTTGAAAGTGGCACTTGCTGTATTCAACTTTATCAAATAGGTCGTTTTATCTTTTTGCACAAATTGATATTGCTCTATTCCTTGAAAATTCCACATATTATTTGTAATGGTATGCGGTGAAATTTGATTGCCTTTTGTGTCAAATACCATATCGACAACACGACCGCCAAATTTTCCGATCGCTTTTACCTTTTTACCAAAATGCGTCGTCTCTACCCAAGCACCAACATCTCCAGTATCATATCGAATAAAAGGCATCGCATAATTGTATAAATCAGTTACCACAATTCTACCAACTTCACCTTCAGTTGCAGGTTCATCGGAAAACAATTTCAAAATTTCTATGTAATAGTTTGCCCTGTTTGGTATAAAAACATTGGCATCTATATCATCTTGTCCTAAGAAACCATTTTCTTCATTAGCATAACGCGAAACCACTTTACAACCAAACGCTTCTTCAAGAGTGTTACGTGTAATATCTTGAAGTAATTCTGAACCAGAAACGATACCATAGACTTTACAATTCTTAGCTCCTTCTATTCCATATTTCTGGAAATATTTTCTAAATGCATCTAACGTTGAAGCATAGCTTAAAACCATTCCTCCACCATTTGCAGAACATTTAGCAATTTCATTTAACTTATTTGTTATTCCTTCGTCACTAAGATTTTGACAATCTATCAAACGTATATTCTGCAAGAACTGTACTAATGGTGATTTAGCAACCTCTCCAACTATTGATCTAAAGTAAATAATACGCTTGCCAATCTTGAAATTAACTAGACCATTATAGTATATAACCTCGGCATTTACATGACGCTTCTTATTTACATCTTGATAACAACGAAAGGGGGTACCAGTAGATCCACTTGTGGACATCACGAATAACTTTTCTTTTGAAAAATCACTTGACATGTGACTATCCAAACCTTCTTTTAAATCGGTTTTTCTTACCACAGGCCAATCACACAAGTTTAATGTTGCTTGTCCTTTGTATGCATTTACAGTTTTTCGTGCATGCTGAAGCAAATTGGCAATCGCATTCTCTTGATAAGATGCTATCTCTTCGTCATTTAATATTCCCGAATCTATATTCTTTAAAAGATTATATGCCTTTCTGACCTTACCACCTCTTGCAGCATCAATAGACCAAAATGCAATGTAACGGCATGATTCAAGTAAATTCATAGACCATACACTTTATTTGATAGTAATATAATACCCGGCTCTATCAGCACTTTTCAAAATAGGCTTGTTGCTGATAGGCTTTATTTCACTAACACGCCAAATGGTTTCTGGCTCCTCTCGCTTTACACGCTCAAACTCATCAAGGTCTGCCTGTGTCATGATATAGTGGTTCTCAGCCAACTTTGGCTCGCGGATTTTGGTAAAATCGGGAGCCTTACCTTGGCAGATGTTAATAACCATACCCATAAAGTCATAACCACTGGAAAGTGGAGTAAGATCTGTACCTATACAATCACCACCCATACGGGTTGCAATCTCCATAAAATAGATTTTACCATCTTTCGTTATACGAAATTCTGGATGGATAGCACCATACTCAATTTTCATGGCTGCAAATGCCTTGTAGAGAGTTTGTTCTATCTTCTCAAACATTCCAGGAGCTAAAGGAGCTGGCTGACGATGTCCTGTTTCCACAAAATGAGGAGCACCCGTTGTGTGCTTTTCGGTTACAGCCAACAGCTTATACTTACCCTCATAGGCAATGCTCTCACCACTATACTCTGGTCCTTCGATAAACTCCTCAAGGATAACCTCCTTCTTCTTCGACCATTCCAAAGCATAGTCCAAAGCCTCTTTCAAGCCCTCTTGATTCTCGATCTTGAATACACCACGACTTGAACTCAAATCCACTGGCTTGCAGATTAAAGGATAAGTGAAATCGGTAGTAGCAGCATAGATTTCCTCAATGCTCATCTTGTCGGTCACAAGCATAAAGTTAGGACTATCCACTCCACCATCCTTCATAGCCTTGCGCATCAGATACTTATCTGTAGAGATTTTCTCTGTCCACTCGCTGTTGCAAGGAATACCTTTACGACGAAGCAAGTAGTTCATTGTATGCAGAACAAGTTCTGAACAAATACTAACGATGCCACAAGGGTTCAACTTCTCTACCTCTTCCCACATCTTCTCATAGTCGCACACATCTACGGCATGGAAGTAGTCGGCAGTCTTCTCACCAATCTCTCCACGTTGAAGGCCATACACATGAGTTTCATAGCCCAGTTCTTTAGCTCGCAATATTACAGGATTCTGATACTCATTAGTACCAAGAATCATAAGTCTCTTATTTTCCATTGTCTTTATTTTTTGTTAAAATGTGGTACATTCTTCATTCCATATTTTTTTGCAATATCTTCAACATACTTTACCTTTTCAGGTTGTTGAAGCTCTCTTACAATATGCAGTCCTCCTTCTTCCGTTACCGAAGGAACACCTATGTCATCCTGTCCTGCTACCTTGAAAAAGGTACGCCACAATATCTTAATATCATTAACAAACGACATTTCTTTCACATACTTCACGTCGTATGCGAAGCGGTCATTCCATCGGCATAGTGCTCTTCCGTTTATCTGTGCAAGTCCAGTTATTCCGCCTCTTACAGTGTGACGCAGGTTTTCTTCCTTATAATAATAAGGTAGATAGAACGGATAAAGAGGACGTGGTCCTACAAGGCTCATATCTCCCTTTATTACATTGATAAGTTCTGGCAATTCATCCAAACTTGCATTACGCATAAAGTTGCCGAATTTGGTAAATCTTTCATTGTCGGGAAGCAGATTGCCATCCTTATCTCGTGCATCTGTCATTGTGCGGAACTTAAGCATTTTAAACGGCTTCTCATCCTTACCTATTCTTATTTGCGGGAAGAATATAGGAGAGCCCAATTTGCACCTTACCAAGATGCACAGTACCAGAAAAATTGGAGAAATAAGGATAAATCCAATAAGAGTAATTGTGAAATCAATCACTCTTTTAAAAAAAAGTTTGTACATTGTCGTTATACTTTTAATTTAGTCTTTAATCGTTTTGATTCTCTTCAAATGGCTCAAAGCCAACACTACAAAAATTGATGGCAAATTGTCATTGTATACTATTTGATGCTTCCATCTGTTTGCCCACCAACGTCTAAGTTTAAACCATACAACGGTAAACAAACTACCATTAGTTTTTTTCTCGTCAAACTCTGGACTAAGTATGTCCATCAATATGCGCTCTTCCAACTCTTGATCTCTAATGATTGCTGGAAAGTCTTTTTCTGAAAACCCCAAGTAATCCACACAAATAGCATTAATTTGATTGAAGAAGGTATAAATCCCAATATCCTTCAGGAAACCAATAGCACCATTCCAGTCTATCTCTTCGTGGTGTGCCCGGATAAAAAAGCCCCAGTCAAGTATCTGGCGCATGTTGAGGCATTCTCCTGCAAAATGCTGTCCCATATGGCGCATCAGGAATATGACATTGAAATCAGCTGAAGGCAGATATATCTTTATTCCTTCTATCTCTATTTCCCTGCAATCCTTTTCTGCAAGCGACTTTAAGTGAGCCTCTATCTTCGGGGCATCACGATGAGCCTTTGTGTTAATAAAATCATAATGATTCTCTACTGCCACACCATTAAAGTTAAAGACAGTATGGTGTTCATGTCCGTCATCTATCTTGATGCCCAACTGCTCTGCTATAAAGGCATCTGCTTCTTTCCACTTGCCAAAATTGTAAATATCCAAATCACCCACTGCACGGTGATTCGGTATTGGCCAATCCAATGAAAGTCCATAGCCCTTCAGCACCATCATCCGTATGCCTTTACTTGCATATAGTCGAGCCAAGTCGGTGATTGATCTTTCATGCATAGCATACATCCTCTCAAAAGTCATCACCTGTCCAATCCACTGCATTCTCTTCTGTGGCTTGTCCGACAATCCGAGTGATACGAAAGGTATATAGTCGGGGTGAATAGAGTGGTAATATTGCAAGCCATCAATAACAATTACGGGCACCACTTGCGTTGTGGCTATATTCATCAGCTTCTCCCAATCAACTTCTGTCGGAATGCTTTCATCAGCCTGTTTTTTTACAACCATGCGCAAAAGTGCCAGCAATAGTTTGCTTTCCTGTTCCATAAAAATATGTTTGTTATACAGATTCTTGTTGATTGCACATTTTTATGCCTTCTTCATAACCGTTACGAACATCCCTGAATTGTTCAGAGTCTTCATAGAACTCTTTCCATGCATGAGCACCAGAAGTTATATGTTCCAACTTTTGAGATAACACACCAGCCAAAACACAGGCATTATGAGCTATATCAGCTTTATATTCATCAGACATCTCATACGTCTCATATTCTTTTCTGATAGTATGGAGCGCATCGTTAAAGAGATTGAGATTTTCCTTATCCACATAATCCTTCGCTATCATCTGTGCCATAAAATATAGGTCTTCCCTTAACGCTTTGCTATGTGAATATTTTAGGAAATACGCATATTGCCGTAAATACCCTAACCTATCTTTTGCATCGAATACATCAGGATTGTTCTTGAATAGATAGTACATACTTCTACGAGCATCATACCGGACATTGACATCAGAGTCATGCAAGCGATCTGAAACAAAAGCAGCAAGGAGTTTTTTGTCATCTATCTGGTTTGTAATAGAGAGCAACAAAAGGCATGGATATTTTTTTTCAATATAATCTACTAAAACATCCCCTATCTTTTTATTTATAGTAGAATCTACTCTCTTAAAGTCAATCTGACGGAAGAGACGGTCTAAAACATCAAGCAAATGGTTAATGAAATATCGGAGTCCACCAAAAAAGTCTGCATCATCATCTTGTTTTAAGTGTGGTAAATAGGATTCAAGTGTCTGACTGATTTTGATAACAACATCATTAATCTGCTCGTCATTCAATTTATGTATAGCAGGAACTATATTGTCTGCGAAATGCGAAAAATCAGATATGGCTTCCGAACTGTTGGTGAAAGTATAGTCATGATTTATAAACACCTCTAAAGTGTCTTTTACCCATCTGTCTTCTATTGCTCTGTCAGCATCGTTTGTAGCAGGCACCACATGATATGAAAAGAACGCATTGACATCCTTTTTTTCTTCCTGTCGCCATTGTACTATTGCAGCTTCAAGTTTTTCTTTTGTCTCTTTATTGTCTGTGCATTGCAGCAATGCCAATATTCGTAAATAAGAATGTTTGCGAAGATGTTTGTCTTTTATATTATTTAGGGCATTATCGCACATTACATCAGTCACATCTACGTTCGTTTCTATTTCTGGCCATAGCAAATCTTCTTCCATCTCATTGCCTGCTAAGGGTTCACTCATGATGCGGACAAACATTATGGCTTTCTGTTCTTCTGTGGCGCAGTCATACAAAGTCTGTAGAATCTCGTTGCGCTTGATATTCCTGTCATGAGAATGTGCGATAATAAAATCAAACAAATCCATTACTGCTTCATCATCCACTTTGGTCACAAGTCTTTGCAATAATGGTATCAAAATACCGTATGCCGTATTAAGTTTCCTTTTATCACGTCCATCATTGATTACTTCCTTAAGCAAGCTCATGAAATCGGTAAAGATGATATAAGCTTCCTCTTCATTCAAGTGTGAAACAGACCCTCTATGCACTACTTTTTCTACAAGTTCCTTACGCCCAGACCTTACAAGTCTTGCTACTGCCTCATAAAAATAATAATCGGCAAGGCATGAAAGCACTTCACCGTATCTTCCAGTTGCACAACCATTTTCTTTGTAATAAGTACTTCCATGAAGATAGCACAATCGGATATACTTCTCGGGATACAACACTCTATTTACAAATCCCCCTTGTGTCAAATGAGAAGTGTTTGTAACCTGATTCAAATTAAATCCATGCGACTGTGTCTTAATGGGCTGTTCCTTTATTGCCTTATCTAACAGACTCCTTTTAAAATCATCTATGCTTTTGTCAGACGAGAAGTCCATATCTTCTCGGTTGCATCTTATGGTTCTTGGAATAACGTAAGAATACAGTTGTCTGCAAGAAGTTAAATAAGCAGAATCTCCGTCTATCAGCAGTTTGGTTGTAAGACGACTATAGTAGGCTGTCAGCATATCTTCTGCCATTTGTCTATCTCCCAATTCTGCATATATAGACGATTGCCATAAGGCTCCTAAATAGTCATTCTCCATCAACTTCCATTTCAGAAGAATGGCAAACACACTTTTATAATCTAAGATGGCAAGGTTCCATTGGCATTGCTCATAATAAAAGATGGATCTTTGTTTGGTCGTGAGAGCTTCGAGGCAGTTGTTGTTTATAAAATCTAATGTGGTCAGATATGGGTTGATATCCCTTTTTTCTCGATAAATGGACAATAGAGATACAATCAATTGTGTGGCTTTCTCCCTCGCTGTGCCATTGTATGTAGAATAACTGCCTTTTACATCTTCAAGGGCATTTAGATACCAGTCTACAGCTTTAGGATATAGGCAGATGTCCAACAGCCAGTCAAGTTCATAAAGATAATCCAACTTCAACCTGTCGGGCAATTTATTATAGTAAACATCATTGGAAGGGAAACGTGTAGTGGAAGAAATTTCACCTTTGTAAAACACCCAACCAGGATAAGACTTTCTGGCTTTCTCCATTTTTTTGACGTCTTCCTCCAATTCCTTTTCTGATTTTTCGGGTTTCTGCGGATACCGAAAATCTAAGTCAGGATAAGACCATTGAGCGGCATGTTCTTTTGTTCCCAAATAAGTCAAGAAGAAATCTAAAGCCTCTTTATAGTCGTTTAGCCCTGTTATTTCAGCTAAGTTCAAGATGTCTATCTTGCGGCTTGCGAACAACTGCTTCTCTGATATATGATACCCCTTTGGTCTATAATCAATAAGTATGGCATTTGTCATCTGTTCGCCCATCACATCCCTTATCCAGCCTAACCACGATAGGAAATTTGGGTCATTGCCGCTAAAACCTATCAAACAGAAAAGGTTTTCTATCAATGACTGACGAACGGTATTTACAAATTCTGGATATTTCTGAGGATATGTCCTAAACGCTTCTTCCGACATTACGAACGGACGAATGTTCGGGAAACTGCCATGTAGCTTTATTATTCTTGGTGGCTTGCTATACAGAAGTGTTTCTTTTGTTGTCACCAAAGTGTAAGCCGAACCGCTCTCGTTGCAACTACGTTCCAGCAATGTATCATAGTTGGTTGTAAACACGTCATGCCAACGTAGTTTCATCAATTTCTTATGGAGTACACCCGGATATACGCTCTTGTCAGGAAGTGCGTTCATTATGATTTCGTCCAGTTCCTTGTTTCCTAAGGTGTTTTCCACCTGTGCAGCAAGTCTAACAGGATTTAGTCTATCTAATTCTGAACAGGACGGATTGCGACCATAAAGTGATTTGAATAGATCCACATTGAGTGCATTCCATTCCCTCATCTGTCCCGTACCGTCACTCTCAGCGTTCAAGCTAAACCCGCAACCAACCATTACTGATGCTTTTCCTACAGAAAGGTAACGTTTGAGTTTGTCAAGCAAGACAATAACAGAAGCATCCAAGTCTTTTATGATGTCATTGTAGTTTGGTTTCATAACAATATTAGTGATATTTTATCACAGTTATTATTTTAATTAAGAATCAAGGCAATTGAACAAAATCTGGCTTTGGTTCACCATTAACAATCCATTCATATACTTTTTTATTCTTTTCTGCCACCATAGTATATTGGTAAGTATCATGTATATGTTTGCTGCATCGCTGTCCCTTTTCAAAAAGATTATCTAAACCTGAGTTTATAGCCTCACAAAGAGTTTTCACAAGATTATCAAGACTCAAATCTATACACCAACCAAGTTTCTCCTTATTGAGTTCTTGCCAAGGCGTACCATTAGTAGTAATGACTGGTACTCCACACGACATAGCCTCTGCTATCACCATTCCAAAATTCTCACTATAAGTCGGCAATACAAACAAAGAAGATTCACAATATAATTCATGCTTAGCCTTACCGAATACGGGAGGTATGATTTTCACACATGATTCCAATCCTTTGTTGACTATCATTTCTTTTAAATGGTTGATATATGTATCCTCTCCGTTACCAGCTATAACCACATTCCATTCTGGATATTTATGGTTCAATTGTTGCCATGCCTCAATCAGATATTCTATTCCTTTTTTCTCATGAATACGAGAAACGAAAACTATTTGTTTCTTTACATTTTCTTTAGATTCTATAGAGCGGCATTCGTATTCCGACACATCAATACCATTAGGTATTATTGCTATAGGAGCATTTATACCCAAAGCCCGTATGTTATCGGCTTCCATTTGAGCTGTTGCAAGAATACAGGCAGCATTTTGTAGGTCCTTCTTTTGATACAGGTGGAATGCCAATAACTTCTTGAGTCGTTTCTGTTTCATGCACCAAGGTTCAAGACATCCACGCGGAGTCATCATATAAGGAATTCCATGCTTCCGGGCTATTCTTGCCATTTTATTATAAAACGGCATCCAAAGGTTTTGTCCATGAATAAGATCAAAATGTCCATTAAGTATCACGCTTTCCAATTCTTGCGTGGATATGTTTTTAGGCACTTCTTCTATTTTGACAGAAGTACCATCAACAAGATGGGTATTCATCTCTGCTGAATGTCCTGTCAACAACGTTGTTTCTACACCTACCTGCGAGAGACCTCTTGCTAAGATAGGAACACTGCGGGCAGGACCGCCACCTTTTTTATCTATTGATGTAGTAAATATACAAATATTCATTTTTGTTAATTCTTAATTTTTAAATCGTAAGTTCTACAAAGGCTGAAGTAACCTAACCATAGTGTTAGATATATAATAGAATATGATATGGAAATCAGCCACATGAATGATATAATAGGCAAGTCAATTTTTCTGCTAATCACATATACTACGCTTGCTGCAACTATCAGAAAAACATTCAAGCCTAACTCTATCTGCTGTTTACCGAAAATTGTGAACAAGCCGGTAAATGATGTTGCAACCATTCTTACAAGATACATCAAACATAAACATTTGATGTATTCACCAGCCACCTCATATCCCTTTCCGAAAACGATACGTGAAAATTGAGGAGCGATAAAATAGAGAGTTCCAAAAGCTAAAGTTGAAATGAGAAGAAGTGCAAATGATATTTTTACGAATTTGGGCAAGACGGTATTATGTAAATTAACATCCTCGCTTATTTGCTTGTAAAATACCTTACTTACGTTAGCTGTGATAAAAATCATAGGCACCTCCAATAACCTTACACCTGCCGAATAGTAGCCCAACTGTTCTGTTGAATAGAGCATAGAAATAAATAGGATAACAAGCGACGAAGAAAAAGAATTTAAAAATTGTGCAGGAACCAAATATAAAATTTGCTTTTTCCCCTTGATTATTATATCCTTAAATGTAACATAATCCAGCGTCTGCCTATTTTTAAACTTCAGAACATATTCTTTTGTTTGTTTTTTAATTCCTGATATTGGCGCCAACGCATATCCTACCACCTGACCTAAAGCTCCCAAAGTCAGTATTCCTGATAATATCTGAATGCCTCCTCTAGTCAATTCACGCAATATTCCGATAAGACCTATTATCTTATATTGACGGTATCTATTATTGTAACTGATAAATAGGAATCTTACTCCATTTGTAAACACCATCAAAGGAACTGTGAAAATTATTGGGCCATACTGACAGAAAATATTAGCCTTCATCAAATATCCTCCACTTATAACCAATAGGAATATCAAAGAAATAATAGTCGTAACAACAATACAAACATCAGTTATGTATTGTGCACGATTATCATCTGCCTCGGAGGTTATTAACAGGTCTAATTTTAATGATGCTACAGGAATTGCAATGTTTGCCATACTCACTAAAAACGTAAAGACACCAAGTGTCTCAGCAGGAACAATTCTTGTGAGTATAGGTTGAATAACAACATTTATCATTTGAGCCGCTACAGTAGCGGAACTCATTAATGCTATATTTCGGAATAATTTATTATTTAATATTTTAAGCATATTGGCATTATATTAGCCATTTATGTTTTTAATAAGTTTGGCTGGGTTACCAGCAATTACACAATGGCCATCTGGAAATGATTTTGTTACTACGCTTCCGCCACCAACAACAGTGTTAGGGCCTAAGACAACTCCAGGGAGAATTAAACTATTCATACCTATCCACGTCTTATCCCCTATTATAACTTTCTTTCCATTCAAATGTTTTTCTGGATTTGTAAGATCATGATTTGCAGTAATAATTCCCGTATTTTGACCTATCCATACATCTGAACCTATATTAATTTCTTCAAAGGCTTGGAAATAACACCCTGGTTGCTGAAAAACATTAATTGATGAAGGATCAAATTTTATTTTACCCCCCCCAAGCACGGTTGTATTTTTTCCTATAGGCCACCTTACCCCAAGTCTTCTCAAATAAAACGACCTTGGAATAGAACGTATACCCCACCAAAACCCCATGCGATATTGATCAAAAAATTTGCCTCTTATAAACCTCTTGTCATAAAAACAAGAAAGCACACTCTTTAAAATGATAGACACAAAACGTGAATAAAGAAATTTTCTAAACATATTTTCTTTTAATTACAAGTTGAACAAATGACAAAATAATAAATGCCAGCAAAGCCTGCACTATTCTTAGTGTTGATATTTCAAAAGTAAACAACATTATTATATAGAAAATCACATACTTAAATTGATAATTGCTGTATACCATTTTTTTGAAAGTATATGAGATGATATATCCTAATAACAACATACCAACTAAAACGCCAATGAAGCCAAAATTAGCATACATGGAGCCAAAAGTCTCTAATGGCCACGAGGTACCATCTAAATCTCTTGTTGGCATTGGAGGATTAACACTATTTCCATGAGCTATAGAATACAAATACATACCATCGTCCACAGGCGGTTTATCTGGATAAAAAGAAGATGGAATAAAAGCAGACATTAAACCAAGAAAAGATGCGCCATCCCATTTATTATTACTATCAAAATAATCAACTATTGAAACATAAAAAGGAACATACGATTCTCCTGCCAAACTCTTTGTTAATCCACCTTCATTTTTTCCAACATAAAATTCTATAGGGTCATTTACAAATTCTTCAAATGCACCAGGAGTACGTAATTTTGAATATGTTGTGAAAAATAAAAAGATAAAGCTACATATGGTTATTACTTTTAAATTTAAAATTTGCTTGATTTTAATAGGTTTCACAACGTAGTGATATACTGCTGCGCATTCTATTACGAGCATTATCAATGCCTTTCTACCTCCTAAACCAACCATTAATCCAGCTAAAACGACAAGAACAACATCTAATAGATTTATTTTTTCTTTAGTCCACTTCTTTGAATAAATTAAGACTAGTGGCGCATAATTCAAAAGTGACAATAAGTACGTTTCAAAATCAAGATCCCTAACCAAATATGTTCTTTGTCCCAAATTACTAAAGAAGAAAATTATACCGCCAACTTTTGACATAACCATAAAGAAACCAACGACCCCTAGGAAATAGAAGCAATAGCCCCAAAATCTATATCGGCGACCATCTAAACTTTTTTCTATTTCATCACTATTTTTTTTATTGGTATTTTTAATTTTATGCATGCTTATACCAATAAGGACCATACAATATCCTATTGATTGTATTATTGAATATTTTATATATACATCGTCATTATATAAAGATCTTTCCAGAAAGAAATCATCTGCTATTGAGATATTCTCTGGAAAACTATAAATAATAGTAGGTATAACTATTTTTAATATATATAGAAGAGAAAAAGCTGTAGAAGGATTCATGAAGTCCTTCTTCCTATTGCATATAAAATACAATATTACAGGTGATATTATTACTATTAAAGAAATAAGCCTCATGTTTTATAATTATCTGGTGTTTACCATTAGTGCTCAAACTAAAGCATTCTCTTGTACGTTCTTTTGTAAGTGCCATATATTGAGCTGTTTAATTTTACTGTTTTATGTTTATACATTTACTACGTTAAAAAATCATTGCCTCTTTTATCGAAAATGTTGTTGTATATTAATGTCAAATGAGTTTCCCCATCATGGCAATGCCTTGTGAAATATGTATATTTCTTACACTGCCTAATTTTGCATAACTTGTAGGAAGTTCTATCCTGACACCTGATATGCCGATAGCATTTCTTTTGCGTGGATGCCCCAATGAGGTGCGACTCCTTGAATAACAAGTGACAGGATAGTGATTGACTCTTGTCTCTATATATTTGAGGCAGTCGATAATCTCATTACGGCTACCCTTGATAATATATTGAGATTTTTGGTTTGAGGGCAGGATTGTACGACCACGCGATGTAGACTTCTTTACTACTATTATGCCTTTGTTTGCCAATGCCTGTATGACAGGTACAGAACTTTCTCGATATTGGATAGGGAAACTAATGGTCACCTCTTCCATTTTTGAAATATCGGGAGCCGAACTTTCAGCTTTTATTTCCTCGTTGGCTTCAGCTTCTTTCCTTTTGTCAAGAAGCAGTTGCTGATATTTCTTTCTCTCATTGTTTACAGCAGAGTCTTTTACCATTTCGTTTATATGATGGCGTGCAGAATGAGTTTGCCCTTGTTTCCCATAGTTGCTCAAATCGAGAAGAAAACGTATAAATGTTTTTTCCTTTAACGCCGTTTCTTCGTCGATTTGACAAGTGATATACATATCTTTAACAACCTGCCAGGCTATGTCATGATAATTATTACAGCATGATAAATCAGTGGCATATCCTTTTGCTTTGTCTATGTTGTCATGCAGGAAACACGCCAACTGGATAATCTCCTTGGGCTCTTCTGGATATTGTTTTTGAAGCCTTTTTATATGAATATCTAAAGCCATATTTTGATTTTTCTTGATTATTCTTGCTATTTTTTGAGCATATTTTTTTTCGCTTATTTCTGGTTATACCTTTGCCGTTGTCAAGGAGACAAAACTTCAAGACAAGGGCTTCAGAATCCCAACATTTTTAACTTCTAAAAGATTAAGACAATGAAAAGAAATCGTAGTCCAACCAGTAAATTCGCAGCGTTTCGCTCTCCGTTCGAGTTCCGTTCATTCTCCGATCGGGCTCCGTTCATCCTCCGTTATGGCTCCGTTCGAGTTCCGTTCGAGCTTCGTTCGGGAATCGAAGAACAACAGGAGATGTATCGACTATACAGCGGAACAGACACGAAGAAACAGCGAATCACGAAATAGAAACCAACAAAACGGAAGCCTAACCAAACTGTAAATTTTTATCACCTAAATTCAAATTATTATGGCAAGACTTACTGGAATTATTTCCAAACTCAACGGCTCTGCAGGTAATCTTACCTTCAGACAAAACGGTGGTCAGACTATAGTGTCTGAGAAAATCACCCAAACTACAAATGCGAAGACCGAACTTCAACAAAAGCAGCGCTTGAAGTGGGCAAACATCATTCGCGAGTATCAAGTGCTGCAACCTTACATGAAACTTGCTTTCGGTGGTACTCGTAATGGTCGCAACGACTACAACAAGTTTATGTCGACCAATCTCTCGATGACTCCAGTGTACCTGACCAAAGCTGAGGTGGGTGCAGGAATGTGCATCGTTGCTCCTTACGAGATTACTCACGGTACTGTCCGTTCGATTGCTGTAAGCGGAAAGGGCAAGAAGGCGGTCACGGACATCAAACTGGGGAATCTCAACATCACCGAAGCATCTACTGTGGCTGAGTTCTCCAATGCTGTGGTGCAGAACAATAAGCTGTACAATTATGGTGACCAAATCACTTATTTTCTGGTACATCAAGTGGTGAACGAAGTGACCAACATTCCTATGGCAGAGGTTGATGCCTGTTGTATTGTTCTCGACAAGAGTAGCGAAGCGAAACTCCTATCACTTGTTGACGCAAGAGGCTTCTCGGTGCAGGAGGAACATCTTGCAGCACAAGCAGATAAAGACTTCGGCGACCATGGTATGGTGTGGATTCACTCACGCAAGCAGGGCGGTAAGACGTTAATCTCCACACAGTGCCTCATTTGTGAGAACAACTTGTTGGCTGAGTATCAGAGTGAGGAAGCATATCAAGATGCTGTTGACAGCTATGGGGGTGTGAGCGATGTGTATCTCACTCCGAGCGGAAAACTAAAGCCTACATCAACCTCTTCCTCGCCAGTCAAGCCAGCCAAGCCTTCTACTCCTTCTGACGGCTCTGACAGCGATAACCCATCCACCCTTAGCAATTCAGGCAGCGACTCCTCTGACGGTGAAACCATTGAGGCATAATACTTAAACGCAGTGAATTATGAAACTCATTTTATTAATGTATCTAAAGACTACAAGTATGAAAATCAACTGGAAACGTGTGGCACTCTATGTGTTGCGAGTGATTGAACTGATTATTACAGGTGCGGCGGGCGGTGCCATGACGCAACTCTGAAACATCACATCCTATGAGAACAATAACTTTGATTGTCGTGCATTGCACCGCAAACCGTGTGGGTAGCGTACTGAGAATGGCGGATATTGACCGCTACCATCGTTTGCTCGGTTGGCGAGGCTGTGGGTATCACTATGTGATTCCTATTGACGGTGCCATCGAGCGTGGACGACCAGAGACGCAGATTGGAGCGCATTGCAAGAATCATAACAGCCATTCCATCGGTGTGGCGTATGTAGGAGGACTTGCCGCTGACGGCAAGACTCCTTGCGACACCAGAACGGAAGCACAGAAGAGTGCGTTGGAACGGTTGCTTAGTGAACTGCATAAGCGTTATCCGAAAGCGTTGATAGTGGGACACTCTGACCTTGATCCACACAAACCATGTTGTCCTGGGTTTGATGTGGTGAGCGAGTACAGACAATTACTCTAATTCAATCTCTGCGGAATATATCGCGCGTATAGACTTTATCCTTTACATCATCAAGACAAACATCATAACGATTAGCAATAATTGCATGACTGTTTGTCTTGAATGTTTCCAAATTATTGACAACACGAGAACCAAAGAATGTAGTACCATCTTCAAGTGTAGGTTCGTAGATGATAACCTCTGCACCCTTAGCCTTGATGCGCTTCATGATGCCCTGGATGGCAGACTGACGGAAGTTGTCACTATTTGACTTCATTGTCAAGCGGTATACACCGATTACACAATTGTTAGGTTCTGCTCCGTATTGATTATTACTTGAATAGTCGTACCATCCTGCCTTACGCAATACAGCATCTGCGATGTAATCTTTGCGTGTGCGGTTAGACTCAACAATAGCAGACATCATATTCTGTGGGACATCCTGATAGTTTGCGAGGAGCTGTTTAGTATCCTTTGGTAAACAATAGCCACCGTAACCGAATGATGGATTATTATAATGTGTACCGATACGGGGATCAAGACCTACACCCTCGATGATGGCTTTTGAGTCAAGACCTTTCACTTCAGCATAAGTATCAAGTTCGTTGAAGTAGCTAACACGAAGTGCAAGGTAAGTATTGGCGAAGAGTTTTACTGCCTCGGCTTCCTTCATGCCCATAAAGAGGGTGTCGATGTTTTCTTTGATGGCACCTTCTTGCAGAAGAGCAGCAAAAGTCTTAGCTGCTTCAATCAGCATATCTACATTAGTAACCGACTCGATAGCCTTGTTCTCTGCCTCAAACTCTGGATTGTTGATAATCTTAGGATAACCAACGATGATACGACTTGGGTAGAGGTTGTCGTAAAGAGCCTTGCTTTCACGCAGGAACTCAGGGGAGAAGAGAAGGTTGAACTTCTTGACTCCCTTCTGTGCGTATTTCAAGTAAAGGTTGCGAGTATAGCCTACAGGAATAGTACTCTTGATCACCATAACAGCATCAGGATTCACTTCCAATACCAAGTCGATTACTTCTTCTACATGAGTAGTATCGAAATAGTTCTTTACAGGGTCGTAGTTGGTTGGTGCAGCGATTACCACAAAATCGGCGTCGGCATAAGCTGACTTACCGTCGAGAGTGGCAATAAAATCCAAATCTTTCTCTGCCAGATACTTTTCGATGTAGTCATCCTGGATAGGAGAAATCTTGTTGTTCAGCTTCTCCACCTTTTCAGGAATCACATCTACTGCTGTTACATGATGATGTTGCGACAGAAGGGTTGCAATACTCAAACCGACGTAGCCAGTACCAGCCACGGCGACTTTAATGTCTTTAAAATCACGCATATATAGTTTTATTTAGTTTCTATTTGTAGCTGTTGGTGGTATCGAACCACATTCTTTGCAGAACAACCTGTACAACAGCTTCCATTTTTTAGAATTTTCGCCAAACCATTTTATTGACTATGCCAACGTATGACTGTATAATCTTCACGACCTTTGTCGACACATTCTCGTCAACATAATCAGGTACAGGAATACCATGCTGACCGTCACGACAAAGCTCAACGGCAGTATCTACAGCCTGGAGCAAAGATTTCTCGTCGATACCAGCGATGATAAAGTCGCCCTTGTCGATAGCCTCTGGACGCTCTGTAGAGGTGCGGATGCAGATTGCAGGGAAAGGATGACCTACACTTGTGAAGAAACTTGACTCTTCAGGAAGTGTACCTGAGTCAGATACTACTGCAAAGGCATTCATCTGAAGGCAGTTGTAGTCGTGGAAGCCAAGAGGCTCATGCTGGATGACACGCTTATCAAGCTGGAATCCAGATGCTGCGAGGCGGTTGCGTGAGCGTGGGTGACAGCTGTAGAGAATAGGCATGTCATACTTCTCTGCCATGTGGTTGATAGCGTTGAAGAGAGAAAGGAAGTTCTTCTCTGTATCAATATTCTCTTCACGGTGTGCAGAAAGGAGGATATACTTGCCTTTCTCTAAACCAAGACGTTGGTGTACATCGCTTGCTTCGATTTCTGCAAGGTTGTTGTGAAGCACTTCTGCCATAGGTGAACCTGTGACATAAGTGCGTTCTTTTGGAAGTCCACAGTCGGCAAGGTATCTTCTGGCATGTTCTGAATATGCCATGTTTACATCTGAGATGATGTCTACAATGCGACGGTTGGTTTCTTCGGGCAGACATTCGTCTTTGCAACGGTTTCCTGCTTCCATATGGAAGATAGGAATATGCAGACGCTTGGCTCCGATAACGCTAAGGCATGAGTTGGTATCGCCTAACACCAATACTCCGTCTGGCTTTGTCTGAGCAAAGAGCTTATAAGAGCAGTTTATAATATTGCCGCATGTGGCACCAAGGTCATCACCCACGGCATCCATGTATACCTCAGGTTCAGCTAACTTTAGGTCTTTGAAAAAAATTCCGTTGAGGTTGTAGTCGTAATTCTGGCCTGTGTGGGCGAGAATTACGTCGAAATACTGACGACATTTGTTGATAACGGCGGCGAGACGGATTATCTCAGGGCGTGTGCCAACAACGATAATGAGCTTTAATTTGCCATTATCCTTAAAATTTATATCTGAATAATCAAATTTGGGTTGCTTTTCCATGTTCCTTATCTTTATTTCTGTTCTACCGGATCAAAGTAGGTATCTGGCTTATTCGGGTCGAATATCTCGTTGCAGTACATCACGGTCACAAGGTCTTCGGTGTCGGAGAGGTTGATGATGTTGTGGGTGTAGCCTGGGAGCATGATGACGGATTGAATTTTGTCGCCACTTACTTCATAGTTCAATACTTCATCTGTGCCTTCCTTGCGGAGCTGGATTAGTCCATGACCTGCTACAACTATAAACTGTTCCCACTTGGTGTTATGCCAATGCTCACCTTTGGTAATACCCGGTTTGGAGATGTTGATGCTTACCTGTCCGCAGTTCAGCGTGTGAACCAATTCTGTGAACGATCCACGTGGGTCAACATTCATTTTCAAGTCGAAGATAGCCTTGTCCTTGGGCAAATAACTAAGGAAGGTGCTATACAGACGCTTGGCAAATGAGTCGGTAGGGATTTCTGGAATCATCAATGTTTTGGGCATATCGGCAAACTTATGGAGCAAGTCTACTATTTCACCAAGAGTAGCCTTGTGAGTAATAGGACAATAGCAATACTTGCCTTCTGCTGAAGGAAGCACTTTAAGTCCCTCAAACTCGCAATGATGCTCCTCACCCTTCAATGCGTGAATCATTTCGTCCACGAGGTCATCGATGTAGAGCAGTTCAAGTTCCACACTTGGGTCGTTGACGGTGATGGGGAGGTCGTTGGCAATATTGTTGCAGAATGTGGCTACGGCACTGTTATAATTAGGACGGCACCATTTGCCATAGAGGTTGGGGAAACGATAAACCAATACCTTGGCTCCTGTCTCCTTGCCATACTCCAAGAATAAGTCTTCACCTGCTTTCTTGCTTCTGCCATACTCGCTGTTACCGAAACGTCCTGTTAAGGATGCTTGCTGTGAGCTGGAGAGCATCACGGGGCAATTGTTCTTATGTACCTTTAGGGTGTCGAGCAAGGTAGAGGCAAAACCGAAGTTGCCCTTCATAAACTCGTCATTGTCTTTGGTACGGTTTACACCTGCAAGATTGAACACGAAGTCGCACTCCTTGCACCATTGGTCAAGTTGTTCGGGAGTAGAATCGAGGTCGTACTCGAAGACTTCCTCTATATTCAGGTCTCCATAACAACGAGCCTTGCCGTCTTTTATATTATTGAGTTGAGCACAAAGGTTTTTCCCAACAAAACCTTTGGCTCCAGTAACTAAAATCTTCATAATGGCATTGTTTACTGCACGAAGTTACCCTCGCCACTCAACTCTTTCTTTATATATTCCAATGCACCAATTTTGGCTTTGGTTTCTTCAACTGTAAGCAAACGTGTGTTGTTAGAGTTGAATTCATGAACAGTATTGCGTTCAGTTTCTCCTTCTTTAAAATACTTATCGTAGTTTAATCCACGGTTATCAGCTGGAACACGGTAGAAGTTACCCATATCCTCTGCCTTTGCACATTCTTCGTTAGTAAGCAAGGTTTCGTACATCTTTTCTCCATGACGGATACCGATAACCTTGATTTCTTCTTTCAGTTGCTTTGCAACAGTTGAAGCATCGCCATTCTGTCGATACTTCGACTGTCCACCGAACAGTTCACATACTGCTTCTGCTTGGGTCTGAATTGTACATGCAGGAGCTTTCTGCACGAGGATATCGCCGTTCTGACCATGTTCGAAAGCAAAGAGAACGAGATCAACAGCTTCTTCCAATGACATGATAAAGCGTGTCATCTTAGGCTCAGTCAATGTGATAGGGTTGCCATTGCGAATCTGATCTATCCACAAAGGAATTACTGAACCACGTGAACACATAACGTTGCCATAACGGGTGCAGCAAATCTTGGTTTTGCCTGAGTAGCGACTCTTGGCCACAGCAATCTTCTCTTCAATAGCCTTGGTGATACCCATAGCATTGATAGGATAAGCCGCCTTGTCTGTAGAAAGACATATAACAGCACCTACGCCAGCCTCAATAGCTGCAGTAAGCACATTATCCGTACCAATAACGTTAGTCTTTACAGCCTCCATCGGGAAAAACTCACATGAAGGAACCTGTTTCAAGGCAGCTGCATGGAAGATATAGTCAACTCCAGGCATAGCATTGCGGCATGACTGAAGACTACGTACATCACCAATAAAAAACTTAATCTTGTTAGCCACATCAGGATATTTTACCTGATATTCATGGCGCATATCATCCTGTTTCTTCTCATCACGTGAGAAAATACGAATCTCACCGATATCTGTACGAAGAAAACGATTCAATACTGCATTACCAAAGGAACCTGTTCCACCGGTAATCATAAGGGTTTTACCCGCAAAAATGCTCATAGTTTTATTATTTAATTATTTCTAAATTCTAAATTATCTGGCTCACACTAACCCTATCTATAGCTCTCTGATAGATATCTTTTACCATTCCCATTGACGGAACAACAGATAGGT